>OJWP01000027.1_pt1 | contig 62730 bp, 64 predicted proteins | sample 1600341 | NCBI WGS metagenome assembly OJWP01 (sample SAMN04436651, study PRJEB24849) | human gut metagenome | biome: human gut; feature: NICU; material: stool | host: Homo sapiens | place: USA: Saint Louis, MO | collected 2010-03-24
CGGATTTCAACAACTGCGTGGATGGGCTGGTGCTGGTGGATTTGACCTATCTGAAGGCCAACCGCTATCAGCGCTATATTGGCGCGCATTTGGACGCGCAAAAATCGGCATAAAAGCCTTTTCCCGGAGGCGGCGCGTTTATCGTAGGTTGTATCCCGGCTTGCGGCGCATTGCGCCTTAGCCGGGCTACACCCATTACCCCGCCCGGTAATAGGGTTTATCCCCGAGAATCGTCGCCCGGTGCATAATGCGCCGCTGCGGCAGGTAATCGGCGTTGGCGTAGTGCTGGGTGACGCGGTTATCCCAAATCGCCACGTCGTTCGGCTGCCAGCGCCAGCGTACCTGGAAGTCCGGTTTAGTGACGTGAGCAAACAGGAAGCCGAGCAGCGCCTCGCTCTCTTTCTCCGTCACGTCGACGATGCGGGTAGTAAAGCCCTCATTGACAAACAGCGCCTGCTTCCCGGTCACCGGATGGGTGCGCACCACCGGATGCAGCAGCGGCGGATTTTTCGCCACCGCCTCCAGCCAGCGCTGATGCTCCTCTTCGCTTTTGCGGTATTTGTACTCCTGAAACGATTTGCGGAAATCATGCTCCGCGCGCAGGCCGCTTAACAGCTGGCGCAAAGGCGCGGAGAGCGCCTCATACGCCGCAATGCCGCTGGTCCACAGGGTATCGCCGCCGGTCGAAGGCAGCTCTTTTGCCACGAGGATCGCCCCGGCGGGCGGCGTGTCAATAAAGGTGACATCGGTGTGCCAGTTATCGTTATCCGGCGGATTATCGTCGTGGGTATCGAGAACGATAATCTCATCCACGCCGGGCGCGTGCGGATAGACCGGATGAATATGCAGGTCGCCAAAGCGCAGGGCGAGATCGCGCTGCTGCTCGGGAGTGATGTTCTGCTCGCGCAGGAACACCACCTGATGGCGCAGCACCGCGTGATACAGCTGCTCAAACTGGTTGTCGCTCAGCGGACGGGTGATGTCGACGCCGGATACCTGCGCGCCAATATACGGCCCCAGCGGGGTAATGCTTAAACGTTCGCTCATTGTACTTCTCCATGCCAGGGCGTCAGGCGACGCTGCAGCGCGCGCAGCCCCAGTTCCAGTAAAAAAGCGATGATGGCAATCACCGCGATACCGGCCAGCACCACATCGGTGGCGAGGAACTCACCGGCGGACTGCACCATAAAACCTAACCCGCGGGTGGCGGCAATCAGCTCCGCGGCCACCAGCGTCGACCAGCCCACGCCAAGCCCAATACGCAGGCCGGTGAGGATCTCCGGCAGCGCGCCGGGCAGGATCACCAGCCACAGCACCTGCGCCCGGCTGGCGCCTAAAGCCTGCGCGGCGCGAATGCGCACCTGCTGGGCGCTCTTAACCCCCGCCAGCGCCGACATCGCCACCGGCGCGAATATCGCCAGGTAGATCAGCAGGATCTTGGAGGTCTCGCCGATGCCGAACCAGATCACCATCAGCGGTAAATAGGCCAGCGGCGGCACCGGGCGATAAAGCTCGATCAGCGGGTCGAGGATCCCGCGCACCGTGGGGCTCAGCCCCATGGCGATCCCCACCGGCACGCCGAGCAGCACCGCCGCCAGCAGCGCGATGACGATACGCGTCAGGCTCGCCGCCAGGTGCTGCCAGAGGGTGGCGTCCATAAAGCCCTGCGGACCGGCAATAGCGATCAGTTTCTGCCATACCTGTCCCGGCGGCGGCAGAAACAGCGGACTAATCAACTGCAGAGCGGCAACGGCCCACCAGATAGCCAGCAGTACCGCCAGGGTCGCCAAGCTCAGGCTGAGCTGACGCGAGAGCGGCCAGCGCCACTTCAGTCCCCGCTGACGCGGTTTGTCATTGATGACCACGCTCATGAGAAAGCCTCCCGTTGTTCAAATACCCGGCTGAGGACGTATTCGCGCTGTTCGATAAACCGCGGGTCCGATTTAATGCTGCGACAGGATTCACCGGCGACGAAGCGGCGGCCAAAATCGAGCGGCAGCCGTTCGAGCACGCGCCCCGGCCCCGGCGAGAGCAGTACCAGTTCGGTGGCCATAAACACCGCCTCTTCGATATCGTGAGTGATCAGCAGTACCTTCTTACCGGTCTCATGCCACAGGCTAAGCAACAGGGTTTGCATCTGCTCGCGGGTAAAGGCATCCAGCGCGCCAAAGGGCTCGTCGAGCAGCAGCAGCTGCGGATTTGCCGCCAGCGCGCGGGCAATGCCGACCCGCTGACGCTGGCCACCGGAGAGCTGCCAGATAAAGCGTTTTTCCGCCCCTTCAAGGCCCACTTTTTTCAGCATCCGCGCGGCGGTTGCCCGGCGCTGCGTTTTGTCGACCCCGGCCAGCTGCAGCCCGAGCGCGACGTTATCCTGCACGTTGCGCCACGGCAGCAGCCCTTCATGCTGAAAGACCACGCCGCGATCGGCTCCCGGTCCTTCAACCCGCTGGCCTTCGAGGGTGATGCTGCCGTGCTGATAAGGCACGAATCCGGCAATCAGGTTTAGCAGCGTGGTTTTACCGCAGCCGGAGGGCCCCAGCACCACCAGCAGTTCGCCGCTGTCCAGCGTCAGGTTGATATCCGCCAGCGCTGGTTTACCGCCGTAGTCGGCGGAAAGATGCGAGATGTGCAGCATCATGACCCCCTTTACTTTACAAAACGGTCGGTAACGTACTGGCTGTAGTCGCTGCCGGCGGCGGGCACTTTGCCCTGCTCTTTAAGGAACTTCGCGGTGTCGATGATGGCTTTATTCACCGGCCCGTTCAGCTCCTGCGCCTGCTGGGCGGCGGTCAGGTAGGTATTGCCTTTCACCAGCCCCGGCACGTCGGCTTCCGGTACGCCGCTTAAGCGCGCCAGCTTGCTGATGTTTTCCGGCTGCTTCAGCCATTCGTCCGGGTTGGCGATATAGGGTTGCTGCGCGTCAATGGCGCTTTTGGCGAAGGCTTTGACAATATCAGGATGCTTTTCGGCAAAGTCTTTGCGTACTACCCACACGTCCAGCGTCGGCGCGCCCCACTCGCCCACCTGCGACGAGTCGGTGAGAACCGTGCCCTCTTTTTCCAGCGCGTTAACCGCTGGCGCCCAGACGTAGGCGCCGTCAATGTCGCCGCGCTGCCAGGCGGCGATAATCGCCGGCGGCTGCAGGTTAAGGATCTGCACCTGGCCCGGTTTAATCCCCCAGTGCTTCAGCGCCGACAGCAGGCTGTAGTGGGTGGTGGAGATAAAAGGAACGGCGATGCGTTTGCCGATCAGGTCCTGCGGTTTGGTGATGCTCTTCTTCACCACCAGCGCTTCGGAGTTACCGAGCTTTGAGGCCAGCAGAAACACTTCAATCGGCACCTGCTGGGTGGCGGCGACCGCCAGCGGGCTGGAGCCAAGGTTGCCGATCTGCACGTCGCCGGAAGCCAGCGCCCGCACGATGCTCGCGCCGCTGTCAAACTTGCGCCAGTCGACGGTCGCCCCGCTGGCTTTAGCGAAAGTGTTGTCCGCCTGGGCGACTTTCGCCGGCTCGGCGGAGGTCTGGTACGCCACGGTGACGTTGACCGCCTGGGCCTGAAATGCCGCCAGCGCCAGCGCGGCAATGAGTGTGATACGCGATGATAGTGCCATAGTGTCTGCTTCCCATAGTTGTTATGGGTGCAGTATTTCCGGCGCGATGCGTTTGATGAAGTAATTAAAAATTCTTGCTAAGAACAAAGCGTTTTTAGAAAAAAAATGGCAATGGTTAGTTAATTTTCACAAAAACCGCGACCTGGCTTTTATTGCGATTCTGTTACTTGGATTGCATAACTGCGCCTGATTGATTGCCAGCGCAGCGGCGGCAGGCATCATAGAACCATGATGCGCTAAGAGAGAAGAAACATGATTCGAGTGGTGCTGGTCGATGACCATGTGGTGGTGCGTTCAGGCTTTGCGCAGTTACTCAGCCTCGAAGAAGATCTCGAGGTGGTTGGCCAGTTCAGCAGCTCGGCGCAAGCCTGGCCGGCGCTGCTGCGCGACGATGTCGACGTGGCGGTCATGGATATCGCCATGCCGGATGAGAACGGCCTGAGCCTGCTAAAGCGCCTGCGCGCGCAAAAGCCGCAGTTCCGCGCCATCATTCTCAGTATTTACGACACCCCCACCTTCGTGCAGAGCGCGCTTGATGCCGGCGCCAGCGGCTATCTGACCAAACGCTGCGGCCCGGAGGAGCTCGTGCAGGCGGTGCGTTCCGTCGGTATGGGCGGACACTACCTGTGCGCCGATGCGCTGCGGGCGCTGCGCGGCGGAGAGCAACCGGCGCAGGTGCTGGAGGTGCTCACCCCGCGTGAACGCGAAGTCTTTGATTTGCTGGTTAAAGGCGACAGCGTCAAGGAGATCGCCTTCAAGCTCGAGCTCAGCCATAAGACGGTGCACGTCCATCGCGCCAACGTGCTGGGCAAACTGCAGTGTCACAGCACCATTGATCTGGTCCATTTCGCCCTCGACCACCAGCTGCTGGCGGGTCATTAATGTCGCGCAGCCTTCGCCACGGGGTGATTTCGCTGTTCATCGTGCTGGCCTGGGGAAGCGGCTGGCTAATGCTGTGGACGCTCGGGTTTTACCTGACCCATAACGGCCAGCAGGCGGCGCTGTTCCTGCCGCACGGCGTCTATCTGGCGCTGCTGATCCTGCTTTCGCGCCGCTACTGGCCCGCGCTGGCGCTGCCTCCCATGCTGATGCTGCTCTGGCTGCACGGCGAACAGCTGCTGAACGGCTATCTTCTGCTGGCCGCGCCCTTGATCGGCCTGCTCCCCGCCGGCATCGCCCAGCAGTTCTGGCACCGCTTCCCCCTTTACTGGCAGCGGCTGACGCTGCTGCTGGCCACGGTTACCGCCAGCGCATTACTCAACACCGCCCTGCTGTCGCCGTTTGTGAAAAGCCCGGCGATGATGCTCGGCCTGGCCTCGTTTACCGGCGGGGTGCTGCTGACGCCGTTTGTCTATCTGATCTTTGAATTCCTGCGCCAGCAGCACCGCTACCACCTGCTGGGGCTGGATACCAACAATCCGCCGCTGCGCACCTCGCTGATCATCTGGTGCAGCCTGTTCTTTATCATCGGTATCGGCACCCAAATGGTGTTGTCGCCGGAAATCGAGCGCCTGCTGCTGATTGTGGTATTTCTGCCTAACGTGGTGATGGCGTGGAAGTTCGGCTGGCAGGGCGGCGTCCTCTCCGGCCTGCTGGGCAGCATGATGATCACCATCGCCCGCCAGGTTGGCGTTGGATTCAGCAATCTGGTGGAGCTGGAGATTTTTCTGGCCACCCAGGCGCTGCTCGGCATCGGGCTGGGGATTGCCATCAGCCGCCAGCAGCACCTCGCGCAAAACCTGCACCACTATCGCCAGCGGCTGGAAGCGGAGCTGGCGGCGCGGCGGGCGCTGGCCGAAAAGCTGATCCATACCGAAGAGGATACGCGCAAAAGCCTGGCGCGCGAGCTGCACGATGAAATCGGCCAGAATATTACCGCCATTCAGATCCAGTCGCAGCTGGTAAAGCGGGCGCGCGATCCGGCGCAAACTCAGGCCGCCGCCAGCCAGATTAACGATCTCGCCCGACGCATTCACCACTCCACCCGCCAGCTGCTGCGCCAGCTGCGCCCTCCGGCCCTCGATGAGCTGTCGTTTAAAGAGGCGCTGCACCATCTGCTCAATGAGTTTGCCTTTGCCGAGCGCGGTATCCGCTGCCGCTTTGACTACCGGCTCACCGCCACGCCGGAGAGCGAAACGGTACGCTTCACCCTCTATCGGCTGCTGCAGGAGCTGCTTAATAACGTCTGTAAGCACGCCGACGCCAGCGAAGTCGCCATTGCCCTGTTTCAGCAGGGCGCGCTGCTGCGCCTGGAGGTAAAAGACAACGGCATCGGACTTCGCGCCGACCAAATGGCCGGCTTCGGCATTCAGGGCATGCGTGAACGGGTCAGCGCCCTCGGCGGAGAGCTGACGCTGGAGTCGCAGCGCGGCACACGCGTAATTGTTAACTTGCCCACAAATTTGCAACAAACAGCCAGCTAACCAGGAAAAAGTCTTAGTCACTGCGGACTTTCTCTCATCCCCTTTCGATTTCACTTTCATATAGTCAGCAAAACGGAGACGGCTATGCACGCACGCTCAGCAACCGACATCAATCACCATTACCGGACGCTGCGTCCGCAGCTGCTGATGTACATGGTCATCGGATATGCGGCGTTTTACCTGACGCGCAAAAGCGTCAACTACGTATTGCCGGCGCTGCAAACGGATCTGGGGCTGGATAAAGGCGATATTGGCCTGCTGGGGTCGCTGTTTTATCTGACCTACGGCCTGTCGAAGTTTGCCGCCGGGCTGTGGCACGACAGCCACGGGCAGCGCTGGTTTATGGGCGCGGGCCTGTTTGCCACCGGTTTACTGAACGTGGTGTTCGCCTTCGGCGAGTCGCTGACGCTGCTGCTGGCGGTCTGGACGCTGAACGGATTTTTTCAGGGCTGGGGCTGGCCTCCCTGCGCCCGCCTGCTGACCCACTGGTACTCGCGCAACGAACGCGGCTTCTGGTGGGGCTGCTGGAATATGTCGATCAATATCGGCGGGGCGATTATCCCGCTGATTAGCGCCTTTGCCGCCCACTGGTGGGGCTGGCAGGCGGCGATGCTGGCACCGGGGATGATCAGCATGGCATCAGGCATCTGGTTAACGCTACAGCTGAAAGGAACGCCCCGCGAAGAGGGATTGCCTTCAGTAGGCAGCTGGCGTAACGACCCGCTGGAGCTGCGCCAGGAGCGGCAAAGCCCGCCGATGGGGCTATGGCAGATGCTGCGCACCACGATGCTGAAGAATCCGATGATCTGGCTGCTGGGCGTCTCTTACGTGCTGGTCTACCTGATCCGCATCGCGCTCAACGACTGGGGCAACATCTGGCTGACGGAGAGCCACGGCGTCAATCTGCTCAGCGCCAACGCCACGGTGATGCTGTTTGAAGCGGGCGGCCTGCTCGGGGCGCTGTTCGCCGGATGGGGTTCGGATCTGCTGTTCAGCGGCCAGCGGGCGCCGATGATTTTATTGTTCACGCTGGGGCTGATGGTCTCCGTCGCCGCGCTCTGGCTGGCGCCGGTGCACCACTACGCGCTGCTGGCGGTCTGTTTCTTTACGGTGGGCTTCTTCGTTTTTGGCCCGCAAATGCTGATTGGCCTCGCGGCGGTGGAGTGCGGACACAAAGCGGCGGCGGGTTCCATCAGCGGATTTCTCGGCCTGTTCGCCTATTTGGGGGCAGCGCTGGCGGGCTGGCCTCTGTCGCTGGTCATTGAACGCTACGGCTGGTCGGGGATGTTCAGTTTGCTCTCGGTCGCCGCAGTTCTGATGGGTTTATTGCTGATGCCGCTGCTGATGGCGAGCATTACTACCTCTGCTGCTCAAAGGATAAAATAATGAAAAAAACGCTGGTCACTACCCTGATTGCTTCCGGCATTGCGCTGGCGACGTTAAGCGGCGCGGCGCACGCCAAAGGTCGTCTGGTGGTCTATTGCAGCGCCACCAACGAAATGTGTGAGGCGGAAACCAAAGCCTTCGGCGAAAAATATGACGTGAAAACCTCATTTATTCGCAACGGTTCCGGCAGCACGCTGGCGAAGGTCGATGCCGAGAAGAAAAACCCGCAGGCGGATGTCTGGTACGGCGGCACCCTCGACCCGCAGTCCCAGGCCGGTGAAATGGGCCTGCTGCAGCCCTATAAATCGCCGAATCTTACGCAGGTCATGGAGCAGTTCCGCGATCCGGCGAAGCTGAAAGGCAACTACTCCTCGGCGGTGTACGTTGGCATTCTCGGCTTCGGCGTAAACACCCAGCGCCTGAAAGAGAAAAATCTGCCGGTGCCGAAATGCTGGAAAGATCTGACCAAACCGGAATATAAAGGCGAAATCCAGATTGCCGACCCGCAGAGTTCCGGCACCGCCTACACCGCGCTGGCGACCTTCGCCCAGCTGTGGGGGGACGATCAGGCTTTCGATTATCTTAAACAGCTCAACGCTAACGTCTCCCAGTACACGAAATCCGGTATCGCCCCGGCGCGCAACGCCGCCCGCGGTGAAACGGCCATCGGCATCGGCTTCCTGCACGACTATTCGCTGGAAAAAGAACAGGGCGCGCCGCTGGAGCTGATCTCGCCGTGCGAAGGCACCGGCTATGAAATTGGCGGCGTCAGTATCCTGAAGGGCGCGCGCAACCTCGACAACGCCAAACTGTTTGTCGACTGGGTGCTGTCGAAAGAGGCCCAGGAGCTGGCGTGGAAGAAAGGTAAGTCTTATCAGATCCTGACCAACACCACCGCCGAAACCTCGCCGAACTCGCTGAAGCTCGACGACCTGAAGCTCATCAACTACGACATGGATAAATACGGCTCAACGGACGTGCGTAAAGCGCTCATCAATAAATGGGTTAGCGAAGTGAAGATGGGTAAATAAGCCCGCATTGCGTTCATTTGCCGGGTGGCGGCATCAACGCCCTACCCGGCCTACGACACCGGAAAACTTATGTCACACACACTTGCACTCCATCCCGTGAAAAAGCGGGATGCGATATTCCTTTGGGTTTTATTCGGCTGGCTGGCGTTTGCCCTGCTGCCGAGCTGGAGCCTGGATTACGGTCTGCTGGAGTCCACGAGCGATGAAATTCTCGCGGCCTACGGCTGGTCACAGCTGAATATCAGCTGGCTGTGGTATCTGCTGCCGAGCCTGCTGCTGATTCGTCCATGGCAGGAGGCGAGGCGGGAGCAGCGCAGCCGCCACTATCTCGATGCCGGCTGGGCGTTTTTATGTATGGCGTTTATCGTCGTCAGCGCCACCGTGGAAGGCCGCGGGTTAGGCTACGCCACCATCGTGCTGTTTGTCGCGCTGGGGGCCATCATGACCCTGGCGCTCACCCGCCTGGAATGGCTGGGCGGCGACCGCTTTGTGATCGGTTCGCTGGTCGCCATCGTGGCGTTAATCGGCGTCTTTATCGTCTGGCCGAGCATCGCTATTTTTATCCCGATGTTCACCAACGACGCGGGCGAATTTGCTCCGCTGGCGTTTATGGCCGTGCTGTCGCAGGCGCATATTGTCCAGGTCATTATTAACTCGATCGGCCTGTCAATTGCGGTAGGCGTCGGCTGCACCTTCTTTGGCCTGGTGCTGGCGATTTACACCACCCGCATCGCGAAGCGCAGCGCGATTATCGGCCGCATTTTCTCGATTCTGCCGATCGTCACCCCGCCGTTTGTCGTCGGCCTCGGCGTCACCCTGATGATGGGTCGTTCCGGCTACGTCACCGAACTGATGGTCGACTGGTTCGGCTTAACCAACACCAACTGGCTGTACGGATTTACCGGCATCTGGCTGGCGCAGGTGCTGGCGTTCACCCCGATGGCGTTTATGATCCTCGACGGCGCGATTAAGACCATTCATCCATCGCTGGAGGAGGCGTCGTACACCCTGCGCGCCAGCCGCTGGCAGACCTTCAACGGCGTCTTCGTCCCGCTGCTGAAACCGGCGCTGGCGAACGCGTTTTTAATCGTCATCGTTCAGTCGTTGGCCGACTTCAGCAACCCGCTGGTGCTCGGCGGCAACTTCGACGTGCTGGCGACGCAAATCTACTTCTATATCACCGGTTCGCAGCTCGATTATCAGGCCGCCAGTACCCTCGGCGCGTTCCTGCTGCTGTTCTCGCTGCTGGTGTTCTGCATTCAATATATGTGGATCGGCAAGCGTTCGTACGTCACGGTTTCCGGCAAGTCCTATCGCGGCGACGTGCAGCCGCTGCCGGTGACCCTGGTGTGGAGCGTGATCGCCATTCTGGCGGTGTGGATCGCCTTCAACGCCCTGCTCTACGGCAGCATTTTCTACGGCAGCTTTACCGTTAACTGGGGCGTGGACTACACCCTGACGCTGGATAACTTTATCAAGCTGTTCGGCCAGGGGATGAGTGACGGCGCCTGGCCTTCGCTGCTCGATACTCTGCTGTATGCCGGGATCGCCGCGCCGATCACCGCCGCCTTCGGCCTGCTGATCGCCTGGATCGTGGTGCGTCAGCAGTTTAAAGGCAAAAAGACCATCGAGTTCACCACCATGCTGTGCTTCGCGGTGCCGGGCACCGTGGCGGGCGTCTCCTATATTCTCGCCTTTAACAGCGCGCCGGTGTACCTCACCGGAACGGCGGCGATTGTGATTATCTCGATGGTGATGCGTAACGTGCCGGTGGGCATTCGGGCGGGCATTGCCGGTTTAGGCCAGATCGACAAATCGCTCGACGAAGCCTCGCTCAGCCTGCGCGCGGGTTCCCTGCGCACCATTACGCACATTCTGCTGCCGCTGCTGCGCCCGGCGATCCTCTCGGCGCTGATCTACAGCTTTGTGCGCGCCATTACCACCGTCAGCGCCATTGTGTTCCTCGTGACGCCGGACACCCGCGTCGCTACCGCCTATATCCTCAACCGGGTGGAAGACGGCGAATACGGCGTGGCGATCGCCTACGGATCGATTCTGATCGTTGTGATGCTGGCGATTATTTTCCTCTTTGACTGGCTGATCGGGGAAGCGCGTATTTCCCGTTCAAAAGCCAAAAACCAGGCGTAATGGAGCGCTCTATGAGTCAGAAAAATTTTGTTGAGCTGCGCAACGTCACCAAGCGATTCGGCAGCAACATGGTTATCGACAATATCAACCTCACCATCCCGCAGGGGCAAATGGTGACGCTGCTCGGCCCTTCCGGCTGCGGCAAGACCACCATCCTGCGCCTGGTGGCCGGGCTGGAAAAACCGAGCGAAGGGCAGATTTACATCGACGGTGAAGACGTCACCCATCGCTCCATTCAGCAGCGCGATATCTGTATGGTGTTTCAGTCGTACGCCCTGTTCCCGCATATGTCGCTGGGGGATAACGTCGGCTACGGCCTGAAAATGCTTGGCGTGCCGCGCGGCGACGTGAAAGCGCGAGTGAAAGAGGCGCTGGCGATGGTCGATCTGGAAGGATTCGAAGACCGCTATGTCGATCAGATCTCCGGCGGCCAGCAGCAGCGCGTGGCGCTGGCGCGCGCCCTGATCCTCAAGCCGAAGGTGCTGCTGTTTGACGAGCCGTTGAGTAACCTCGACGCCAACCTGCGGCGCAGCATGCGCGATAAGATCCGCGAACTGCAAAAGCAGTTTGATATCACCTCGCTGTACGTGACCCACGATCAGAGCGAAGCCTTTGCGGTTTCCGATACCGTGCTGGTGATGAACAAGGGGCATATCATGCAGATCGGCTCGCCGCAGGAGCTTTACCGCCAGCCCGCGTCGCGCTTTATGGCGAGCTTTATGGGCGACGCCAACCTGTTCCCGGCCGCCTTCAGCGAGGATTTTGTCGATATTTATGGCTATCGGCTGCCGAGGCCGCCGCATTTTGCCGCCCACGGCGAGGGCAGCGTCGGCGTCCGCCCGGAGGCGATCACCCTGAGCGATCGCGGCGAGGAGAGCCAGCGCTGCACGATCCGCCACGTGGCCTATATGGGGCCGCAGTATGAGGTGACGGTAGAGTGGCACGGGCAGGAGATCTTATTGCAGGTTAACGCCACCCGTCTGCAGCCGGACGTCGGCGAGCACTATTATCTCGAAATCCATCCGTACGGGATGTTTGTGTTAGCGGATGCCGGGTGATTGAGGCCGGGTAGCGCTCACGCTTAGCCGGCCTACGGTTCGTGCAGGTTGTAGGCCGGGTAAGGCATCAGCCGCCACCCGGCGCAAACTCAACGCTGCGCGTTCAGTTCGGCAATATCCTTCGGCGTCGTGCGGCAGCAGCCGCCAATCAGCTTCGCCCCCGCCGCCAGCCACTGGGGTAAATATCCCGCCAGCGTTTCACAGGCTTCGCCGTGGTGATGCCAGGTTTTGGAGACCGGGTCATAGTGCTCGCCGGAATTAGGATAAACCACCAGAGGCAGCGCCGTCAGGCTATGCAGATGCGCCAGCGCGGCGGTGGTGTTCTCCAGCGCGATACAGTTAATTCCCAGCGCCACCACCTGCGGATAGTTTGCCAGCACACCAATTACTTCCCGCAGCGGCGTGCCGTCGCTGAGGTGCTGCGCATCGCGCAGGGTAAACGAGAACCACGCGCGCGCGCGCGGATACGCGGTCAGCAGCTCCGCCAGCGCTTTAATCTCGGCGAAGTTGGGTAGGGTTTCGCAGGCCAGCAGATCGGCCCCGGCGTCGAGCAGCGCTTCCACGCGCGGACGATGAAACGCCTGAAATTCTTCATGGCTGCGGAGATAATCGCCGCGATACTCCGAGCCGTCCGCCAGGTAGGCGCCGTACGGCCCGACCGAACCGGCAACCAGCAGCGCGCCCGCCTGCGGGTTTTCCGCCAGGTACGCCTCCCGCGCCTTGCGGGCCAGCTCGACGCTTTTGCCGATCAGCGCTTTCGACTGCGCTTCATCCAGCCCGCGGGCGGCAAAGCCCGCCGGCGTCGCCTGATAGCTGGCGGTGATCGCCACCTGCGCGCCGGCGCGGAAATAGTCGAGGTGAACTTCGCGGATAAGCTCCGGGTTGTCGACCAGCACTTTCGCCGACCACAGGCTGTCGGCAAGATTACAGCCGCGCGCTTCCAGCTCCGTCGCCATCGCGCCGTCCAGCAGGATAAAGGGCCTTGCGTCAAGGAGGGCGGTTAACGGATTATTCTGCGACATGTTGAGGCTCCTGGGTGAGTTTCCGTGAACGAGTCAGATAATACGCACCATAACACAGGGCCACGAACGGGATCCCGCACCACAGCGCAATCCTCTGACTCGGGTCAAACGCCAGACCCACGCAGGCCACCAGGCAAAGGACAAATCCCAGCGCCGGCACCAGCGGATACCACGGCGCGCGGTAGTGCAGTTCGCTTAGCGCCTTCCCCTGCTGCAGATGACGGCGGCGGAACATAAAGTGCGAGGCGCAGATGCTCAGCCATACCGCCACCACCGCAAAGCCGGAAATCGCCGACAGCGCGACAAACACCGTATCCGGGGCCACGACGCTGGAGAACAGCGCCAGCACGCCGCCGAGCATGCTCACCGAAATCGCCGTCAGCGGCACGCCGTTCCTGGTCAATTTGGTAAAACAGGCCGGCAGCGTGTTTTCATTGGAGAGCGACCACAGCATCCGCCCGGAGGCGTAGAGGCCGGAGTTGGCCGCCGACAGAATCGCCGTCAGGATCACGAAGTTAAAAATATCCGCCGCGTAAGGAATGCCGACCTTTTCGAACACCAGCACAAACGGGCTTTTCTCTACCCCCGCCTGCTGCATCGGGATCAGCGCCGCCAGCACGAAGACGGTGCCGATAAAAAAGATAATCAGCCGGGCGATGGTGGTGCGAATGGCCACCGGAATGACTTTATGCGGATTTTCCGTTTCCCCGGCCGCAATGCCGATAAGCTCGGTGCCGGAGAAAGCGAAGTTGACCGCCACCATGGTCATCAGGATCGGCAGACCGCCGTGCGGGAACCAGCCTTCGGCGGTGATATTGCGCAGCCCCGGCGCCGGCGAGCCATCCTGCATCGGAATAATGCCAAAGATCGCCGCCCCGCCGAGAATGATAAAGGCAATAATGGTGATCACTTTCACCAGCGAGAACCAGAATTCACCTTCGGCAAAGAAGCGGGTAGAGATAACGTTGAGGGCGAAAATCACCGCGCAGAACACCACGCACCAGACCCATACCGGCACCTGCGGGAACCAGTACTGCATGCAGAATCCGGCGGCGGTGAAGCTGGAGCCAAGCGCCACGGTCCAGGTCAGCCAGTAGAGCCAGGCCACGGTATAGCCGGTCGCCGGGCCGAGATAGCGTGCGGCGTAGACGTGAAACGCCCCGGTTTCCGGCATCGCCACCGAGAGTTCGCCCAGACACTGCATCACCAGCCAGACCACCAGCGCGCCGATCAGATAGGCCAGCAGCGTGCCCGCCGCTCCGGTGGTGGAGATGATATAGCCGGTATTAAAGAATAACCCTGTGCCAATAACGCCACCCAGCGACAGCATGATCAGGTGGCGGGTCTTCATGGTGCGCTTAAGCTGCCCACCTTGTTGTTGTGTTGTTTGCATTTGACCCCATGGGCGTATAGACATCTAAACATCCAGATAAGAGATTCCTTATACCCCGCCTGTCGCCAAATTGCAAAGCCGCCGGGCCTGTCATCTATGCATTCGCCCAAATCATCATCGCCACTTATGGGCAGAATAACGACAAAAGAGAAACCGTGATCGCCGCACTCAATAAATCAAAACACTGGTGATAATTTTACAAAACAATAAACCAGAAAAGGATAATGCCATGATACCCCGCGCTTTGCCTCTGTGGGCCGCCGCTGCCGCCGTCGGCCTTCTACCGCTGCACGCCGCTCAGGCCGCGAGTTCCGTGAAGTTTCCCGATAAAGTCTGTGATATCACCCACTACGGCGCAGAGGGCCACCGGCTGCAAATCGCGCTCAACACCGATGCCATTCAAAAAGCGATTGATGACTGCGCTGCCGCCGGAGGGGGAACGGTGCGGGTGCCGAAAGGCAATTTCCTGACCAACCCGCTGTTTCTGAAAAACAATATTCAGCTTAAGCTGGAGAAAGACGCCACCCTGGTGGCCTCAACCGAAGAGGCCGCCTATCGCGGCGATGATAAAACCCGATACGCCGAAGCGGAGAACGGCTGGCTGCCGTTTATCAGCATCGCCGACGCGCAAAACGTGGCCATCGTCGGTGAAGGCACTATCGACGGCCAGGGCGCGGTATGGTGGGAGCGCTGGCGGGAAAATATCCGCGCCACCGGCAAGAAAGGCGGTACCGACCGGCCGCGGCTGATTTATATCACCCGCGCCAGCAACGTGCTTATTGACGGCGTGACCCTCACCCATTCACCCAGCTTCCACGTCGTCACCCGCTACGCGCACGATGTCGATATCAACGGCACGCGTATTCTTTCACCGTGGCATGCGCCAAACACCGACGCCATCGACCCTATCGATAGCCAGAATATCCGTATTACCAACAACTATATCGACTGTAACGACGACCATATTGCCATCAAGGCGGAGAAAGCCGACCCGCGCTTCCCGGACGGCGTGGTGGATAACATCTATATCGCCAACAACACTCTGAAGCAGGGGCGCGGGATCTCCATCGGCAGCGAGAGCGCAGGCGGCGTGAATAACGTGCGGGTGGAAAACAATACCTTCGAAGGTTCGATGTACGGCATTCGGATTAAAAGCCCGCGCGGCAAAGGCGGCGAGGTAAAAAATATCGTCTACCGCAACACCAGAATGCATAACGTTGAGGTGCCGCTGGTGTTCTCCGCTTATTACAAAGCCGCGCCGATTGTGCAGGCCGAGGTCGATAAGCTGCTGCAGGCGGGCGGCTTTACCCTCGGCGAACAGATCTATCCGCCGGACAGCGACCCGAAACAGCCCTTCGACAAATACAAGACCCCGCACTTCAGCAATATCACCGTTGAGAATTTAACCTCCACCGGCGACAGCAAAGCGGCGGCCTATATTATCGGTACCCCGGAAGCGCCGCTCAGCGGTTTCCATTTTAGCAACGTCAATATTGAAGCCGACCGCGGCCTGCGCATTCGCAACGCCGAGCTGGAGAGTAAAGGACTTAACCTGCAGGTGAAAGCAGGCCCGGTAATTCAAAAAGACGCTGGCGCCATCGTGCACCAGTAACGCCACATTTGCGGGCAGCTGCACCACGGCGACTCTCCCGCCGGGCGCGGTCTGCCCTTTTATCGATCGTCGTTGGCTTAGAGCCTATCCCAACAGGCGTAATCGTTGCAGACAGTTTGCACACGGACAGCGCGCAAGAACCAGAACGTACACGTAGTACGTGAGGACTCTGAGCACTGCCCAGGGCCAAACTGGCAAATAAGATAGCCCTAATGGGATAGGTTCTTAAACCGCCGCGTTTATCAGCGGTATGCCCTGGCATTCTCTTTGCAACTCTCCCGATATCTTTATCTGGCGAGGCAACGAACATGACAGAGCAAACCACAACGCTAAAAAGAACGCTCGGCAGTTTCCGCTTATGGGGGATCGCCGTTGGGCTGGTTATTTCCGGGGAGTATTTCGGCTGGAGCTACGGCTGGTCCCAGGCCGGGACGCTGGGCTTTATGATCGTCGCGCTGGCCATCGCCGCGATGTACTGCGCCTTTATTTTTAGCTTTACCGAGCTGACCACCGCCATTCCGCATGCGGGCGGGCCATTTGCCTACGCCTACCGCGCCTTTGGCCCGACCGGCGGGTTTATCGCCGGCTTCGCGACCCTGATTGAATTCGTCTTCGCCCCGCCCGCCATCGCCATGGCCATCGGCGCCTACCTTAACGTGCAGTTTCCGGCGCTCGACCCCAAATGGGTAGCCTGCGGCGCCTATATTATCTTTATGACGCTGAATATTCTCGGCGTGGGCATTGCCGCCACCTTTGAGCTGGTGGTGACGTTATTAGCGATCTTCGAGCTGCTGGTATTTATGGGCGTGGTCGCGCCGGGCTTCTCGTGGAGCCACTTTACCGCTAACGGCTGGGCGGGCGCGGAGAGCTTCAGCGGCCTGGCGCTGCCGGGCATGTTTGCCGCCATCCCGTTTGCTATCTGGTTTTTTCTGGCGATTGAAGGCGCATCGATGGCCGCCGAAGAGGCTAAAGATCCGCAGCGCACCATTCCCCGGGCGCTGGGCGGCGGCATTCTGACCCTGACCGTACTGGCGATTGGCGTGATGATCTTTGCCGGCGGCGTGGGCGACTGGCGAACCCTGGCCAATATTAACGACCCGCTGCCGCAGGCGATGAAAATGGTGGTCGGCAACAGCAGCGGCTGGCTGCATATGCTGGTGTGGCTGGGGCTGTTCGGCCTGGTGGCGTCGTTCCACGGCATTATCATGGGCTACTCGCGACAGATTTACTCGCTGGCGCGCGCGGGCTATCTCCCCGCCAGCCTGGCGACGCTGAACCGCCGCACCCGCACGCCGCATCTGGCGATCCTCGCCGGCGGCGTGGTCGGCATCGCCGCCATTTTCTCCGATTCGCTGATCACTATTAGCGGGATGCCGCTGACCGCCTGTATCGTCACGATGTCGGTATTTGGCGCTATTGTTATGTATATCACCTCGATGGCGGCGCTGTTTAAACTGCGCCGCAGCGAGCCGAAGCTGATTCGACCGTTCCGCGCGCCGCTCTATCCGTGGGCGCCGGCCTTCGCCCTGGCGATGGCGGTACTCTGCCTGGTGGCGATGGTCTGGTACAACCCGCTGCTGGCGCTGATTTTCGCCGCCATGATGCTCGGCGGCTATCTGTGGTTTCGCAAGACCGCAGCGGCCCGCCAGCGCGCGGCGGTGGATCCGCAGCTGCGTACGGTCTCCTGAGGAGGCGACACATGTATAAAACTACGCTATCGGGCCAGGTATGGCGCTTTGATAGTCTGAAAACGCTGATGGCGAAAGCCTCTCCCGCACGTTCCGGCGACGCGCTGGCGGGGGTTATCGCCGGGTCCGCCGAAGAGCGGATGGCGGCAAAAATGGCGCTGGCGGAGGTTCCGCTCACCGAGATTCTCGATAATCCGCTGATCCCCTACGAGCAGGATGAGGTGACCCGGCTGATCCTCGATACCCACGACTCCCGGGGCTTCGCGGCGATTCGTCATCTGACGGTCGGCGATTTTCGCGACTGGCTGCTCGACGACGCCACCGACGAAGCGGCGCTGCGCCAGGTCGCCCGCGCGATAACCCCGGAGATGGCCGCCGCGGTCAGCAAGCTGATGCGCAATCAGGATCTGATCCTCGCCGCCAGCAAATGCCGGGTGGTGACCCGTTTTCGCAACACTATCGGCCTGCCGGGGCGCCTGAGCGTGCGCCTGCAGCCCAATCACCCGACCGATGATATGAAAGGCATCGCCGCCAGCATGCTCGACGGCCTGCTGTACGGCGCCGGGGACGCGGTGATCGGCATTAACCCGGCCAGCGACAGCCTGCCGGTGCTGGCGCAGCTGAACCATATGCTCGACGATATTATTCAGCGCTTCGCCATCCCCACCCAGTCGTGCATTTTGACCCACGTCACCAACACCCTGCAGCTGATTGAGCGCGGCGCGCCGGTGGATCTGGTGTTCCAGTCGGTGGCCGGTACCGAAGCCGCCAACAGCGGTTTCGGCATTAATCTGGCGCTGCTGCAGGAGGCCAAAGAAGCGGCGCTTAGCCTGAACCGCGGTACGCTGGGCAACAACGTGATGTATTTTGAAACCGGCCAGGGCAGCTGCCTTTCCGCCAATGCCCACCACGGCGTTGATCAGCAGACCTGCGAAGCCCGCGCCTACGCCGTCGCCCGCCATTTCGAGCCGCTGCTGGTCAATACGGTGGTGGGCTTTATCGGCCCGGAGTATCTGTACGATGGTAAGCAGATTATCCGCGCCGGGCTGGAAGATCATTTCTGCGGCAAGCTGATGGGGCTGCCTATCGGCTGCGACGTTTGCTACACCAATCACGCCGAAGCGGATCAGGACGATATGGATACCCTGCTGACGCTGCTGTGCGCCGCCGGACTGACCTTTTTGATCGGCGTGCCGGGGGCTGACGATATTATGCTCAACTACCAAAGCACCTCGTTCCACGATGCCCTTTACGCCCGCCGTCTGCTGGGTTTGCAACATGCGCCTGAGTTCGCCGACTGGCTAACGAAGATGCAGATTATTGACCGCCACGGCGCGCTGCGTCTGACCGATGCCCGCCATCCGCTGCTTTCCGTCCTGCCGCAAGGAGAACCGGTATGAACCCTCCCGACGCCTGGAACCCGCTGCGCGAATTTACCGATGCGCGGATTGCGCTGGGCCGCAGCGGCGCCAGCCTGCCGACCCGCGAAGTGCTGAATTTCGGCCTCGCCCACGCCCGGGCGCGCGACGCTATCCACCAGCCTTTCGCCAGCGACCAGTTAGTCCAGCCGCTGGTGGAGCTGGGGCTGTCGACGCTGACCGTGCGCAGCGCCGCCAGCGATCGCCATATTTATCTGAATCGCCCGGATCTCGGGCGACAGCTGAACGAGGAGAGCCGCGCCGACCTCGCCGCCAGCGGCGCACGCCCCGCCGACCTGCTGCTGGTGATTGGCGACGGGCTATCGTCGTACGCCGTGCAGCGCCAGGCGGTGCCGCTGATCCGCGCTCTGCTGCCGTACCTGAAAACCCTCGGGCTGAGCCTCGCCCCGGTGGTGCTGGCGCACCAGTCGCGGGTCGCGCTCGGCGATGATATAGGCGAAACGCTGAAGGCCAGAGCGGTGGCGATATTAATTGGCGAAAGGCCCGGGCTCTCCTCGCCGGACAGCCTCGGGGTGTATTTAACCTGGCAGCCGCATCGCCAGCGGCTGGAGTCGGAGCGCAACTGTATTTCTAATATTCGTCCGGAAGGGCTGAGCTTTGATGCCGCCGCTTTTAAGCTGGCCTGGCTGCTGGAGCAGGCCTTTTTGCGGCGGCTTACCGGGGTGCGCCTGAAAGATGAAAGCGATAATCCGGCGCTGCATGGAAAAATAAAACCTTTGAGCCAATTAAAATAATAAGTCACGCGAGCAGCAGAATAGATTTTTAATATTATCGGGCGCACCTGAATATTATATTCTGGCGCGCGCTAAAATTGCGGGTTTTCCAGGCCGGGTAAGGCGTCAGCCGCCACCCGGCAAAATGCGTTGAGCGTACCCAAAACAGGGTTGCCATCAGCCTTATGCCCTTTCCTGCAGGTAATAAGAATATTGCATGAGTAAAAATGAAACGGACGTTGTAAGGTAATTCTGCGCATTAAATATATCTCGTTATCTATTCAACATAACAGCCAATAATTCGCCGAGTACGCTGGCGAATTATTTTTCAATGTTATGCAGTCATTGATGGTTAAAGATAAATAATCGACCGACGGTGAGGTAGCAATGAACAAGTTTTCCGGGAAAGCGTCTTTAATGGCCACGCTGGTTGCCGCGTGGGTCGGTGCCAGCAGCGCGCAGGCGGCTGAAATTAAAATCGGCGTGGTATTGCCGCTGAGCGGCGCGCTGAGCGGCTACGGTCAGCCTTCGCAAAAAGGGCTGGATATTATCCAGAGCATTACGCCGACGTTAAAAAACGGCGACACCGTGAAGCTTATCGTGATTGACGATAAGAGCGACAAGGTCGAAGCCGCTAACGCCATGCAGCGCCTGGTCTCCAGCGATAAAGTCGACGCGGTGATCGGCGAAGTCACCTCCTCCAATACCCTGGCGATGACCAAAATCGCCGACGACAGCAAAACGCCGCTGGTCTCCTCAACCGCCACCAACGACCGCGTCACCCGCAACCATCCTTACGTCAGCCGGGTCTGCTTCTCCGACAGCTTCCAGGGCGTGGTCGGCGCTAACCTCGCCTCGCGCGATCTGAAGGCCAAAACCGCCGCCATCGTCTTCGACAGCAGCAACGACTACTCCGTCGGCCTGGCGAAGGCCTTCCGCACGCAGTTCCTGAAAAACGGCGGCACCATACCTATCGAAGTTCAGGCCCCTGGCGGCAGCAAAGACTTTAAGGCCCAGTTGGCCAGCGTGAAGGCGAAGAACGTCGACATGATTTATATGCCGATTTACTACACCGAAGGGGCGCTCATCGCCGTACAGGCTAAACAGCTGGGGCTGAGCAAACCGGTGGTCGGCGGCGACGGACTGGCGGCGGATCAGGTCTTTTTTGACGTTGGTAAAGACGCGGTCAACGGCTATATGACCACCGACTACTACTCGCCGAACGCCAAAGAGCAAACGCCGGCGGGCGAGGTGTTTATCAAAGCCTGGGAAGCCAAATACCAGCAGCCGACCCATACCTGGGGCGCAATGGCGGCGGACGCTTATAACGTCATTATCAACGCCATGAACCAGTGCAGCGACCCGCACGACCGGGTTTGCGTTAACGAAAAAATTCGCGCCACTAAGGACTTCCAGGGCGTGACCGGCACGCTGACGTTACAAAACGGCGACGCTATCCGCAGCGCGGTCATCAACGAAGTGAAGGATGGCAAGCTGGCGTTTCGTACCGTGGTTAATCCTTAAGGTTTTATAAGGGATATCAGATGGATGGTGCCATTTTTCTCCAGCAAGTGGTCAATGGAATGAGCCTTGGGGGCATGTACGCCCTGATTGCCATCGGTTATACGATGGTTTATGGGGTGCTGCGCCTGATCAACTTCGCCCATGCGGACGTGATGATGGTCGGGGCGTTTACCACCCTGTTTTTGTTTTCTTCAATTGGGCTACCCTTCGGGGTAGCCGTTTTCCTGACCCTCGCGCTGTGCGGCCTGTTCGGGATGCTGATCGACCGGGTAGCCTATCGCCCGCTGCGCCAGGCCTCCAAAATCTCAATGCTGATCACCGCCATCGGCGTCAGCTTCTTCCTCGAAAACCTGTTCAACGTGCTGTTTGGCGGCAGCTCGCGCTTCTTTTCCGCACCGGACTTTTTCAATAACACCCGCGCCTTTGGCGACGTGATTATCACCAACGTGGCGTGGATCGTGCCGCTGATTACCGTCCTGCTGCTGCTGGCGATCCTCTGGCTGCTGTACCGTACCCGCTACGGGATGGCGATCCGCGCGGTGGCCTTCGACGTCAATACCGTGCGCCTGATGGGCATCGACGCCAACCGCATTATCTCACTGGTGTTCGCCCTCGGCAGCAGCCTCGCGGCGCTGGGCGGGGTGTTCTACTCCATCAGCTACCCCACCATCGACCCGCTGATGGGGGTACTGATTGGCCTGAAGGCGTTCGCCGCCGCGGTACTCGGCGGGATCGGCAGCGTCACCGGCGCGGTACTCGGCGGCTTTATTCTCGGCTTTACCGAAGTGGTGGCGGTCGCCCTCTTTCCCGAGCTGGGCGGCTACAAAGACGCCTTTGCCTTTATGTTCTTGATTCTGGTCCTCTTGTTCCGCCCGGTTGGCATTATGGGCGATGAACGTCTGGAAAGGAGCCGTTTCTGATGCTCAACGCTACGACTACCGCCGGGGCGCAGCTGCGCAACCTGGTCATTATTGTTCTCTGCGTCGCGCTGCTGGCCGGGATCAACGTCGTCTTCAACGACTACATTATTCGCGTCATCAGCACTATTTTTGTCTTTATGATCCTCGCGGTCAGCTACAACCTGATCAACGGCGTGACCGGGCAGCTGTCGCTGGAGCCCAACGGCTTTGTGGCGGTCGGCGCTTACGTCACCGCCCTGCTGATCCTCTCCAGCGACAGCAAGCTGGATATGTTTGAGATGGCCGCGCCCAGCCCGTGGATCCTCGTGCTGCACGCCGGTTTCCTGCCCGCCTTGCTGATTAGCGGCCTGTGCGCGGCGGCGCTGGCGGTGTGCCTGGCTCTGCCGGTCTTCCGCGTGCGCGGCGACTACCTGGCGATTGTGACCCTCGGCTTCGGCTTTATCATTAAAATCCTCGCTATCAACAACCCGCAGATCACCAACGGCGCGATTGGCCTCAACGACATCCCGCAGCAGCCGCACCTGCTGTTCTGGTGCGGACTGTTCGCCCTGCTGGCGACCGGGATGATTCTGCAGCTGGTGTGGTCGAAGTACGGGCGAATGATGAAGGCGGTGCGCGACGACGAAGACGCCGCTATCGCCATGGGGGTGAACACGTTTCGCATTAAAACCTGCGCCTTCGCCACCAGCGCCTTCTTCGAAGGGATCGGCGGCGGCCTGCTGGCCTCGCTGCTGACCACCATCTCGCCGGGCCTGTTCGACTTTATGCTCACCTTCCAGCTGCTGATTATTATCGTGCTCGGCGGCCTGGGCAGCACTACCGGCGCGCTGCTCGGCACCGTGCTGGTGGTCGGCAGCGGCGAGTGGCTGCGCTTTCTCGACCAGCCGCTCCAGTTCTTCGGTCACGATCTGGGCGCGTATCCGGGGCTGCGAATGGTGGTGTTCTCGCTGCTGCTGCTGATCATCATGCTGTTCGCCCGCGAAGGTCTGCTGGGCAAAAAAGAGATTTGGCAAGTGGGCAAAAGGGGCCGCGGCTATGGCGCAAAATAAGGTCATTTTAGAGGTACAGGACGTGACCATGCAGTTCGGCGGCCTGCGGGCCATCGACAGCGTCAGTTTCCACGTCGACGAGGCGGAAATTTTTGGCCTGATTGGCCCTAACGGCGCGGGCAAAACCACGATGTTTAACGTGATTACCGCCAACTATAAACCGACCAGCGGCAGCGTGACCCTGGCGGGAAAATCGCTAAAAGGGCTGAAGCCGAACCGGGTGGTCAACGCCGGGATCGCCCGCACCTTTCAGAATATCCGCCTGTTTAACTCGATGACGGTATTAGAAAACGTGATGGTCGGCCTCGACAGCGCCAGCCGCTATTCGCTGCTGGAAGCGGCGCTGCATATTGGCCGCTACTTCCCCGCCGAGCGGGCGGCAAAGACCAAAGCGATGGCGATTCTGGACGATATCGGCATCGCCCATTTCGCCGACGTGCAGGCCACCAACCTCAGCTACGGCAACCAGCGCAAGGTGGAGATCGCCCGCGCGCTGGCGACGTCGCCAAAATTACTGCTGCTCGACGAACCCGCCGCCGGAATGAACCCGAAAGAAACGGAAGATCTGGCGGATCTGATCTTCCGCATGCGCAACGACTACCGGCTCAGCGTGCTGCTGATCGAGCACGATATGCCGTTCGTCAACAAGCTGTGCGAGCGGGTGATGGTGCTGGAGTACGGCAAACCGCTGTTCAGCGGCCTGATGTCCGAAGCCATTCAGGATCCGGACGTGATTTCCGCCTACCTGGGGGACGTTCGTTATGCTTAGCGCGCGCGAGTTAAAAGTGTTTTACGGCGTGATTCAGGGGCTGAAAGGGGTGGACATTGATATTCACGACCGGGAGATTGTGACCCTTATCGGCAGTAACGGCGCGGGGAAAACCTCCACCCTCAACGGGATCGTCAACCTGGTGCGTTCCACCGGGCGGGTCAATTTTCTCAACGAGGATATTTCCCGCAGCCAGACGCATCAGATTGTGCGTAAGGGGCTGGCGCTGGTGCCCGAGGGGCGACGCATCTTCACCAACCTGACCATCGAAGAAAACCTGCGCATGGGGGCCTACAACAACCTCGCCGGCTTTCCCCGCCTGCGCGATCGCATGTACAGTCTGTTTCCCCGGCTGAAAGAGCGGCGTACCCAGATGGCGGGGACCATGAGCGGCGGCGAGCAGCAGATGCTGGCGATCGCCAGAGCGTTGATGAGCGAGCCGGTACTGCTGATGCTCGATGAGCCAAGCCTCGGACTGGCGCCGAAAATTGTCGGTGAGCTGTTCGCAACGATTAAGCAGCTGCGGGAGGAGAATATTACCGTGCTGCTGGTGGAGCAAAACGCCACGGCGGCGTTGACCATCGCCGATCGCGCCTATGTGCTGGAGAATGGGAAGATTATGCTCTCTGGCCCGGCGGCGGAGGTGCTGGCGAATCCGGAGATTAAGCGGATGTATCTTGGGGGATAAAGCTGTTCAGGGCTGCGGCATCGCTTCCTGCGTCGCCGCAACCGCAAACAGCCTCGCGCTACACAAAGCACACCTCGTTCCAGTAGGCTTCACGCGTCCTGCGCCGCTCAGTATGTTTTATCATGGCGAAACCACCTTGTTTCTACGTTGCCAAGCTCAATTCCGTAGAGACTGGCGACCGGTAATATCGCCTCCATAATGCGTTGGGTATCCTGCTGCCCGGCTTCTCCGCCAGATCCAGATAAAGAAGCCAGCCAGCCCGTTATGCGTTGCCACAGCGCCACTTTCATTTTTCTCCTCCGTCGGGAAGCGTTTTTGCCTCGGTCTATTTCAACCACAGTTGACGGCGGGCGGGAAATATCAATTCCGGATTTGTAATTCTGTGGGATGCATATTAAGGGGGATAGGATCTTCCCGGAGGCGGTGCTGCGCACCTGTCCGGGCTACTTTCCCCAGTTTGGTAGCCCCATGCGGGTAAACAATATCCACAGATTTGTTAAGTTCTTTTTCGTTATAGATAAGAACTTTTTCTTCTTTGCCGCCGACGGGCGATTTGTGGGAGCGTGATAAACACAAAACAAAACAGGGATTCAGGGGAAAACTATGCGCATTGCAAAAACAAAAATCGCGCTGGCGCTGGGCATGCTGGTGCTCGCCGCGCAGGCTCAGGCCGATCAATTAGCCGATATCAAAGCCGCCGGGGTGGTCAAAGTCGCCACCTTCGACGCCAACCCGCCGTTCGGCTCGGTAGACCCAAAAACGCATAAAATCGTCGGCTACGACGTGGACTTCGCCGAAGCGCTGGCAAAATCTCTCGGCGTTAAGCTGGAGCTGGTCGCCACCAACCCGGCCAACCGTATTCCGCTGCTGCAGTCCGGTAAGGCCGACCTGATCGTCGCCGATATCACCATCACCCCGGAGCGCGCCCAGGTGATTGATTTCTCAACGCCTTACTTCGTGACCGGCCAGCAGTTCCTCGTCCCGGCGAAATCCCCGGATAAGCTTGATGATTACAGCAAAGCGCGCATCGGCGCGGTAAAAGGCACTACCGGCGAACAGGCGCTGCATCAGCGTTTCCCGCAATCGCGCGTACTCTCTTATGACGACATTCCGCTGGCGCTGACCGCCCTGCGCAACGGCAACGTGCAGGCCATTACCCAGGACAGCACCATCCTCGCCGGACTGCTGGCGGAAGCGCCCGACAAGGCCAACTTCAAAATCATCCCCGACCTGCTGAGTAAAGAAGAGATTGGCGTCGGCGTGAAGAAAGGCGAACCGGCCCTGCTGAAAGCGGTAAATGACGAGCTGGTCAAGCTGGAAAAATCCGGTGAAGCGGCAAAAATTTACGACGTCTGGTTTGGCCCGAGCACCAAAACCCCGCAGCCGCGCGCCTTTACTATCGAAGCTAAATAAGCAGAAAAAGATTATGTTATCGGCTCTATTTTCACGCTCCGCGGCATCGTCCGCAGATTTTTCGCATCTGCAGCGCGCCAGCATTGAGTTCCGCGATGTCGCCAAAAGCTACGGCGATCATCGGGTGCTGAACGGCGTAAATTTACAGGTTGAACCCGGCGAAGTGGTGGCGATCCTCGGCCCTTCGGGATCGGGCAAATCCACCCTGATCCGCCTGATCAACCAGCTGGAGTCCCTCAGCGGCGGCGAGATTTTGATCGACGGTAAACCGACGCGCCAGCTTACCGGCAGCGCCCTGCGCCAGCTGCGCAGCCGGGTCGGCTTCGTCTTTCAGCAGTTTAATCTCTACGCCCATCTGACGGCGCAGGAGAATATCACCCTCGCGCTGGAACGCGTCCACGGCTGGGGCAAAAGCGCCGCCCGCGAGCGCTCGCTGGCGCTGCTCAGCCAGGTTGGCCTCGCGGATAAAGCCGGGCAGATGCCCGCCCAGCTCTCCGGCGGCCAGCAGCAGCGGGTGGCGATCGCCCGCGCCCTCGCCTCCTCGCCGCAGATTATTCTGTTTGATGAACCTACGTCGGCGCTGGACCCAGAGATGATCGGCGAAGTGCTGCAGGTGATGAAAACCCTCGCCCACAGCGGGATCACCATGGTGGTCGTGACCCACGAAATGCAGTTCGCCCGCGAAATTGCCGATCGGGTGGTGTTTATCGACGGCGGCGATATTCTCGAAGTCGCGCCGCCGGCCGAGTTTTTCGCCCGACCGCAGCACGCCCGCACCCGCCGTTTCCTGCAGAAGGTGCTCGACCCGCTGCACCAGGAGAGTGAGGCGTGATCCCGCATCTTGACTGGCATGGCGTGCTGAGCGGGCAGCCGCTGCAGTGGATAATCTCCGGCTTTCTCACCACCGTCTGGGTGAGCGTCGCCGGGATGATTCTGGCGACCGTGCTGGCTATCCTGCTGCTGGCGCTGCGTCTCGGCGGCGGCCGGCCCGGACGCTGGCTGGTGGCGGCCTGGGTATCGCTGTTCCGCAATACGCCGCTGCTGGTGCAGCTGCTGTTCTGGTATTTTGCCGCCTGGAATCTGCTGCCGCTGGGGGCGCGCGATTTTATTAACGACGACCACAGCTGGTCGATTCTGCCGGGCAACGTCTGGTGGCTGACGCCGGAGTTTCTCTGCTCCATGTGGGGGCTTGGGGTCTTTACTTCGGCGTTTCTGATCGAAGAGATCGCCTCCGGGCTGCGCGCCGTTAGCCACGGTCAGCGGGAAGCGGCGCTGTCGCAGGGGTTTACCACCTGGCAGGAACTGCGCCACATTCTGCTGCCGCAGGGGCTGGCAAACGCCTGGCAGCCGATTATCGGCCAGTATCTGAATCTGATGAAGCTCTCTTCGCTGGCGAGCGGCATCGGCTTCGCCGAACTCACCTACCAGGTACGGCAAATCGAGAGCTACAACGCGCATGCGCTGGAGGCGTTTGCCGTCGGCACCGCGCTGTATCTGGCGCTTGGGGTGGTGATGGGCGTGGCGCTGACGCGTCTCGGCCCGGGAAGAAATCAGCAAAGGAGAGCCGGGTATGAACGCTAATCTGGCGGTGATCGTTGATAACCTCGATTATCTGCTGTGGGGACGGCTGGCGGACGGTATTCCCGGCGGCGTGGTGCTGACGCTGCTGATGGCGATCGGCGCCGCCGCGCTGGCTTTGCCGGGCGGGGTCCTGCTGGCGGGGATCGCCTGGCGCTACGACGGGATCGTGCGGCGGCTGCTCTTCCTGTGGGCGGAGGTTATTCGCGGCATCCCGCTGATCTTCGTGATTTTCTGGCTGTGGTATCTGCTGCCCATGCTCACCGGCAGCGATCTGCCGGGCGCGGTCACCGTCACGGTGGCGCTGGCGTGGTTTACCGCCGCGTCGGTGATGCATTCGGTGCTGGCGGGCCTGCAATCGCTTCCCGGCGGGCAATACGAAGCGGCGCTGACCCAGGGTTTTACCCCCGGACAGACGCTGCGCCTGATCCTGCTGCCCCAGGCCCTGCGTAACGTTCAGCCCTCGCTGGTAGGTATATTGATCGGCCTGCTCAAAGACACGTCGCTGGCGTTTATCGTCAACGTACCGGAATTGACCACCGTTGCCGGCCAGGTCAATAACCGAGTGCAGATATACCCTCTGGCGATATTTGTCTTTACCGGCGCGGTTTATTATCTACTGTGCTGCGGCCTGAGCCTGCTGGCGAACCGTCGCTATGCCGGTCGTGCGGCTTAGCGACGAAGTGCGAAAAAAGCTGCCCGGTTACTTCACCGGGCAGTCTTTGGTCATCTTAATAAATTTATCGTTATAGATTATGTAGTGGTTCCCTGGTTGGCGCAGCGAAGCCTGGCGAACAACGTCCCCGGGCCGTAAATACCATGCGTCTCCTTCCTCTTCCGTCGTATCACACCCGGGCTTGATCAGCAGCTTAAACCAGGTATTCCCGGTATTGCTGACGGTACCCGCCGCACGATCGTAGGCCCACTTGAACTGCACCTCGCGCGGGCGAACAACGAGAATTGTGTCCATCACTACCACCGGATCCATACTCACTTCCGTCCCGCTTTGATTACGCATCACGTAATTGCGGGTGGGTATTTCACGGAACGACACCCGGTAATAGCGCTCACGGTTATCTTTCGGGCCGTGGTAGTAAAACTTAAAATATTCGCTCTCCCCCGCCTGAAGGGTGAGCTGGCGCGGGGCAAACAACAGCTCGCCGTCCGCCGGACGGGAGCGCACCTCTTTGCCGCCGGGGCGGTCGATAGCGACAATAGAGACCCGATACAATCTGGCGCTTTTATTGTTATTAATCACCCGTTTAGACGCAAAATCATCTTCCGCCGCCATCGAGAAAGTTAAATTACCGACCGAGATGGCCTGCGCCGCGGTCGCCAGTCCGAGCGACAGCAGGCAGATAAGCATCCGCAGCAAATTAGTTAATGTTACGCCACGTCGCCTGAACATGAATTTCTCCTGAAGCACTCACTTCACCAAACCAGCCGTTATCTTCCACCGTGCGCAACGATATCGGGTTATCCATCGGAATGGAAAACTTCACCGTCGTTTTGTCCATCTGCCCAACGTCGCCGGAAATATCCGTCCACGGCGTGGTTAACCACAGGGCATCGGTCATATCATGCCAGGTATCATCACATCCGGCGTCATACGTTTTGATAGCCCCGGTCTGGGTGGTAAACGCCAGGGTCGCCGGGAACGGCACTCTCGACGTACCGTCCGGTGAAGTGAAAATACAGTATGAACGTCCGCCGATCGCCTGCGTTGGTCCCTTCACTTTGATAAGCACTTCATCGGCGGCGGTCTTACCGCTGGTGGTGACAATATAGCCGAAGTCCAGCGACGGTTCGCCGCTACCCACGTAGCCCTCACGCGTCGGCGTTGAGATATACTCATCGGAAATAATGCTGATGCTGAAGTCACGCGGTTTAATGATCAGCGTGTTGGACGTCGAAAACTCATACCACCCTGACTCCGGCGAGGTGGTGTTATAGAAACGGAAATTAAACAGGTCCTTAGTGTTCACGTCGCTGATGCCCAGCGTCACCATCTGCTTAAAAAAGTTGCTTGAGAAGAAAACATACACTGAATCTGATGATTTCATCTCGTTAAACGTATAGTACTGAGCGATGCCGCTTACTGGCTTCCATGAGTTACCGTCGAGGCTGAACTGCATATCGTAGCTTCCCACCGCGGAAGCCAGCGCCGAGTTGCTGATCGCCGGGAAAATATGAATTGAGGTATTACTCAGGCCATTATGCTGCAAATTGTAGTTCACCATTTTGCAGCTCAGACCGGAACGCGTGCCAATCGTCTGCGTGCGGCAGTCGGCGTTGCCTTCACCCAGCGTCGGAACCCCGTCGCTGTTGATAAAGACTTCCGCCAGCGCATGGGTATTAATTAACCGCAGATTGGCCGCTTTAGTATGGGTGACATTACGTACGTACCAGTAACCTGAGGCCTGGTCTTTGCAGCGTGCGCCGCTGCTGGCGTCATAGCTCACCGACGTCATGCAGGAGTTGATGGTCATTGAGAAGCTGCTGCCCACCGACATCTGCTGCAGATACTGGTAGAAAGAGTCGGACATCATGCCGTGCATCCACTTTTGCCCGCCGGGTGTTACCGTTGCGCCGTAGAAGCCGCTGGCATCGCTGGTTTGCGGCTGGATCAGGCTGGTCGCCATATCGCAGCCCGCATACCAGTTGATGCAGCGCAGGCCGGTCAAAGGATGGGAAGCCGGCGAGTTATCCAGCCACATATCGAAGAACCAGTTAGCGTACAGGCCGGTGTTATAGCCATTGTCGATATAGCCGAGGCTCTGCTGATAAATGGTGCCCGAGCCGTTATATTTCAGCCCGGTCCAGCGGTTAGCCCCGGTCATCCGCGGGTCCAGCGCGCCGCCGGGGGTGACGAAGAAGTTATCGTCCGAGTTGTTTTCCACAAAAACAAACTGCATGGCCGCCGCATCGGGCCAGGTGGTTTTGTTTACCGCAGCGTTGACCCGCGTCACGCACAGCGCCGCCGTTAACATGACTAAACATGCCAGCCATTTAGCTTTCATTACCTTCTCCTGTCTGCTGCACGCGGGCATAAGTGGAGAGGCCGCTGCAGACCACATCGCCCACCCACACCGCGCCGCGCGCCTGGCTCAGCTCCAGCGCCACTTCGCAGCTCTGGTTTTTACCGTAACTGAAATCGATGGTGGGATACTTTTTATCCACGTCCATCACAAACTCACCGTTCTCATCGGTGCGGGTACGACCGATGTGGTTATTAATCCGCGCGTTGGCCAGCAGCGTGCCGTCTTCCGCGCGAATCCGCCCGGAGACCGTGACCATCTGCTTCACTTCCGGCTCAATCACCGCCACGTTCCCCGGATAAAGGGTCAGTTGGCTCTTGCGCCCGGTCACGATGTCGTAGCTATCGAGCGAATTTTTGCTGTTCTGCAGCTCCACTTCATAGCGGTTGTACGGCGACAGCGGCAGGTAATTACGGTTGCCGGAGAGCTGCACAATACGGCCGTTCACCTTAGCGCTCAGCTTGCCGTCGTCTTCAAGACCGGTTTTGAAAATCACCCCGGCATTACCGTCGGTGCGGCCGCTGGCGGCGATATTTTTCCCCTGCCAGCCCACGCTGCCGTTGGCAGTCAGGTTGGTATTCACATAGCCATCCACGCCGCTATTCACATTCAGCGTACCGGTGGAGTAGCGGGTATCAAACTGGGCATACGCGCCGCCGCTGAGGGTTTTGTCATCGCCGGTGTCGCCGGAAATCGCCCGTGAAACGTTGGCGCCGATGGTGCGAATGCTGCCTTCATCAAACTGTTTACGCGCCGACAGGTTGGCCATGGTGTAGCCGTTCTGGTGCGTCATGCCGGCGCTGAACCAGTTGCCGAGCGGCAGCGAGAAGTCGAGCGCAATATATTTCCCGGTGCTGGCGCTGCTGTCGCCGTTATTAAAGCGCTGCAGGCCCGCGCGCAGGCCCAGCGATCCCCACGAGCCGGTATAAAGCGTCTGATAGTAGTCCGCCGTGTAGTAGTGGCTGTTATAGCGGCGGTCGTCGTTATAGCTGATGCTGAACGTGCCCAGCTTTGACCATAATGAATTGAGATTCAGCGTGCCGCCGATAGCCCGGTTATCGGCATTGCTGCGGCGTATTCTGTCGCCAATCTGCGTTTTTTCCTGGTTGACCCATACCGAGCTGAAGCCGCCGGGGAGCGTGGCGCTGATGCTGCCGATGCTGCTCCAGGAGCTGTCGCTGGCCAGCATATTCTGCAGATTCACGCTAATGGATTCGGTCAGCGGCAGCGTCAGGCGCGTCTCGGCAACGGCGTTGTTGTCATAGCCGTAGCCGGTCGCCGCCCAGCTTAAGGTGCTGAGCGACCCGGAGGCCGAGGCGCCCGCCAGCCAGCTGTCTTTTGCCGGCAGCGTCTTTTTACCGCTTTCGGACCAGCGGTCCATATGGAAGCTGCCGCCCCAGAACTGCCAGGCCAGCGGCGCGCCGGCGCCGCGTCCGCGGCTGAACAATTTATTGACCCGCTGGGTACGCTTGCTGACCACCCGGCCGTTCACAATCACTTCAACATCGACATCATAAATCCCATACGGCAGGCCGCGGGTGTCCACTTCGTGGTTACCCATGGCAAAGTTCTGCACGCTCATCAGGCGCCCGTCGCGGGTCAGATGGACCTCCCCGGCGGCGGGTAAAAAGGCGACCACCGGCGTGGCCGACTGGCTGTTATCGAATACCGTCGAACTGGCCTGGTTGCCCCAGGAAGCGCCGTAGATCTTCCCCGCCGAGACGGCGGTCATCGGGCCAAGGGACTGTAGATTCCAGGTATCCAGCATCCCGCCCGCAAAACGGTGACCGGCAAAGTCGCGCTCATACATCGCTTTATAGACTTCGCTGTCCTGATTGCCGGAGCCAATACCGTACAGCGAGCCGTCGAGCACCAGGTGGTGCTCGCGCAGCGCGGTGACGTTGTTCAACGACAGATAGCTGGAGGTATTATTGCCGCCGTTGCGCATCTGGTTGTTATAGACCCCGAGGTTATAGTTCAGGGTGCTGCTGAGGGTGTTGACGCTGGACTGGCCGATATCTTCGCTGCGCGAACGCAGCACCGTACCCAGCGCCTCCTTCTTCACCACCAGCTGCAGCAGCAGCTGGCGCAGGCTGAGCTGTAGCTGCGCATCATCTGTGAGGCTAATATTGAGTTCTTTGCTGAAAGCTTCATTGGCCAGCGCGGTGAGCTGTTTGCGGGTCTGTTCGCTGACGGTGGCGTTATTATCGTTTTCTTCCAGCTGAATTTGCCGTACGCGCAACACGCCGTTATCCAGCCAGATAAAGGCATTGCCGATCCGCTGATCGTCCTGGGTACCGGTGCTGCCTTTAAGGTGAATAAACAGAGGAATGCTCATTCCGTCCTGCAGCGCCTGGCTGAAGGCCTGGGGGATAATCACGCCGCCGATTTGCTGTACTTTGTCGGAGGCGGCAGTGACGCTAAATGGAACCAGCAAAATGACCATGCCGGAGGCAAAGAGTGTTTTTAATCCTGGAGCGATCCCTGGTTGAGCCATAATGTTGATCCGTCATAAGAAATGTCTATTTCACGGGAACAAACTGCTCGCCCTGCCAGAGCGCGACCCGTCCTTTTTTGTCCGCAACGTTCACGCGCGTGAAGCGACGCTCTTTACCCGGCATCAGGAAGTAATTTTCCTTGCACTCTTTACCGTCAGCCGGCTTCAGACACGGGCCGTAGGCAAGAATGCGCAACGTCGCGTTACCGGTATTGACCAGCGTGCCGTTGGCGTACTGATAGCGGAAGTTTGCTTTTCTTGGCGCCACCACCAGGATAGTGCCGATGCGTGCCGAGGCCGTGGCGACCGCGCTGCGGGTCGAGCCATTGCGCTGGGCATCGCTGAGCGCCTGATCGAACCAGACGATACGGTAATAGCGCTCTTTATCGTCCGCCGGGCCTTTGTAGAAAAAGCGGATCACGTCGCTGGCTTTCGCGGGCAGCAGCAGACTGGCCGGGGTCAGTAAAATCTCGTCCTGCTTATCCATCGGGATGACCTTGCCGCCATCCAGCGGCGAAGAGAGGCGTTCCATATGGATGTTAATTAAGCGACCGCTGTCGGTCGTGTTCTTGATCTCTTTACTCAGCGTGCTGCTTTCGCTGTTCATAAATGAAGAGATATCGCCCACATCCAGCGCCAGGGCTGGCGTCATTGTGCTGAGCAACAGGCTGATGGCCAGAATGTGTTTTTTCATATGAATTCAGTCCGTGAAATAAGGCAGGGGGAATACCCCCTGCCTGGTGCTACGAGAGGATCAGCTGGTCCAGGTCGCGTCGAACTGTACGCTGACGTCACCGCTCCAGATACCTTCCGGCAGGGCGCTGTAGTCAGTGACAGCCGTAGAGCCATTGGTCGTGCCGCTGATGATGGAGAATGTGAAGCCGTCCTGAGCGGTAGTACGACCCGCAACGTTATAGCCGTTAGACAGCGCGCTGAGGTTGCCGCCCAGGATGCCCGCCGCGGTGTCGATCATGGTGGTGTCAGCCGTTTTTTCGACCGCAGCGCCGTTGTAGTCAACGCCCACGCTCAGGGTGGAACCAGAGGTATCCAGCTGAGTCAGGGTGTTGGTGATCAGACGAGAGGTCAGTTTGAATGCGGTCGCGGTGGCGTCACCTTCGATAGCCACATCAAACAGGCCTTTCTGTGAGTTAAAGCCTTTAATCCCTTCGGCATACTGGAAAGCCAGGCTGCCCAGCGGAGTCACCACCAGCTTGCTGGTAGTGTCTTTTTTGGCGGTTGCGGACCAGGTAGCGACTGCCTGAGCAGTAACGTCAGCTGCCTGAGCGACACCCATACCGGCAAACGCGGTTACCAGAGCAATTGCAAGAACCTTTTTTTTCATAGCTTTTTCATCCTGAGTTTATTAAGGGACCTGATGTCCCACGTCTGTGTGCATTTCCCGCCATAGTTCAGGCCGCATAATGTTTATTGCGGCGAAAATTATTTTGGGGTTACGACCTGGTGCACAATTTTAAAATTAACATCTATTACTAATTACAGCGCGAGCTTATATATCTTTGAATACAGTTTCGCCTCGGCATTTCGCCGATGGGTATAAACCGTTTTCACACTACAATTTTCAATTTTGGCGATAGATTTTGGATGCATTCCCTGCGCCGTCATACGAATTATCTTCATTTCCCTGTTGGTAATTTTGTCTTTCTTTATATCTTTGCGTAGAAAACGACCATTAATAACGTATGCCAGCTCCTGACGAATATCTTTCGTTAAGTCGACATAAACCACGCCACGAATAGAGCCATTGTAATACCAGTAATTGGCCAGCGCTTCCGAGCGCCTTGCGGCAATTAATACAATTTGTTTGCCTTTCATTTCAGCCAGCCACTCATTATCGCGGCGGATAAAATAGTTCAGCGAACTGGCGCTAAGATTAATAAATACAAATTCCCGGCGTACCTTTTCAAGTGACAGGTAAATTAAGTTATCGATATCAATAATTAGCTCAGCGAGTCCTTTAAGAAAATAACTGTCATGCGCTGGCCAGATGCACTGATCCAAAGAATATTTATAATCCATATAAAGTTAAACCCCATAGTCCTGGAAATCTTGAACGTATCACAACACTGCTGATAGCCCAGGCCTGCAAAGTCTAAGTCAGCAAATTCCCTCTTTAATATATTCAACCCAAAACTCAAAATAGTATTGCTTGAGACAAAGAACGCTAAATGACTTGCTTGTTTCTTGTGTTATCAAATTTAGGATTTTTCGCTATGTGTGTCAATAAGTGCTCTGAGGGCTAATTACCGAACAGGTCAATTTAAGCCAAAACAATAAAAATAAGAATATTGAGTTAAAAACAAAAAGCATTTATTTTCATAGGGTTATTGTGACTGCGTACGGGGATTCTTAAGTGAATATTATATGTTCCAGGATCTTAGCCATTATCAGTTAAGACTATTCTTAATGAGGGTTTCATTCGAAAATGCAAAAAAGTCAAACAAAGTCAAAAAATAAGAATATAATGCCAATAATCAACACAAAGTCAGTGGTTAATTCCATTAACTGGCGTAAATAATGAAATTACACGCCGCACAAAAGGCCTGGTCGCCGACTAAAAATTTATCGAGGTCAATCGTAATCAAGCACGAAAAGATTAACTATTCGGTTAAACCGACTCAGCATGAAGCCTGGCACGAACATCCTGAATGATGCCTCTGCGCCCAAGGCGGTAAATTTCCCCCGCTAATGTCGCATACAACGCCTTATCTTTATCAGAGGAAATACGTATCATTATTAATCTCATTGCCAAAGCGTATTAAAGGTAGCAGACCCTGCGCGAATTCCCGCTTGTGGATACAAAAGTGTGAGCCCTGTCGGGCTTTTTCGCCACCCACTACCCCAACTCTTGCGTCCGTTCACTATTTGTTCGTCTTACTGTCATCCGGCAGTCATATAAAACACCATTAATAGTGCCCAGTTGACTGACGAACCTGGACGCATTTATGAACAGTTCTCTGGCTGCGGTTGCAGAAACCGAGTTTCAACCGTTTACGCCCCCCTATACCGACCGGCAACGCAAGGTCCTGAGCGTACGTAACCTGAGCAAATCCTGGAACGCGCAGCAAACCGTCCTGGATAGCATCAGTTTCGATCTTCATGCGGGCGAACTGGTTGGCGTGATTGGCCGTTCCGGCGCCGGTAAATCGACGCTTCTGCACCTTCTGAACGGCACCCATAGCGCCAGCGGCGGCGAGATCCTGAGCTTCCCGGAAGTGGGGACGCCGCAGGACGTATCAAAGCTGTCAGGCCGCGCGTTAAACGCCTGGCGCAGCCGGTGCGGCATGATCTTTCAGGATTTCTGTCTGGTCCCGCGCCTCGACGTTTTGACCAACGTGCTGCTGGGGCGCCTGAGCCAGACTTCCACCCTGAAATCCTTATTCAAAGTCTTCCCCGACGCCGACCGCGCCCGCGCGATCTCCCTGCTGGAGTGGATGAATATGCTGCCGCAGGCGCTACAGCGGGCGGAAAACCTCTCCGGCGGCCAGATGCAGCGCGTGGCCATTTGCCGGGCATTAATGCAAAACCCCGGTATTTTGCTGGCCGATGAACCGGTCGCGTCTCTTGACCCGAAAAATACGCAGCGAATTATGAATGTCCTGCGCGAAATTAGCGAACAGGGCATCAGCGTAATGGTAAACCTGCATTCGGTGGAGCTGGTGCGTGAATATTGCACGCGGGTTATCGGCGTGGCCAAAGGCCAGATTATTTTTGACGACGATCCCACGCAGCTGAATCAGGAAATTCTGCACCGGCTGTACGGCGATGAAATTAGCCAATTGCATTAAATTTCACTCACACGGGCAAAATAATGAAAAAGTACATCACTGGCGCAGTTCGTTTATCCGCAGCGGTTGCAGGCATTATGATGGCGTGGCAGGCAGGCGCTGCTGAACAACCGAAGGAATTAAATCTGGGCATCCTAGGCGGTCAGAACGCAACGCAGCAAATTGGTGATAACCAGTGCGTTAAACAGTTTCTCGATAAAGAACTCAACGTCGATACGAAGTTGCGTAACTCGTCCGACTACTCCGGCGTGATTCAGGGATTGCTGGGCGGAAAAGTTGACGTCGTATTAAGCATGTCGCCGTCGTCGTACGCTTCGGTTTATATTAACAATCCTAAGGCCGTCGATATTGTCGGGATTGCCGTAGATGATAAAGACCAGTCCCGCGGCTACCACTCGGTGGTGATTGTCAAAGCCGACAGTCCGTATAAAAAGTTAGAAGATCTGAAGGGCAAAGCCTTTGGCTTCGCCGACCCGGACTCCACTTCCGGCTTTTTAATTCCGAACCACGCCTTTAAACAGCAGTTCGGCGGCACCTCGGATAACAAATATAATAACTTCTTCTCCAGCGTGACCTTCTCCGGCGGCCACGAGCAGGACATTCTGGGGGTGCTGAACGGCCAGTTTGCCGGCGCGGTGACCTGGACCTCCATGGTCGGCGACTATAACAGCGGCTACAGCGTCGGCGCCTTTAACCGCCTGATTCGCATGGATCACCCGGATTTGATGAAGCAAATTCGCATTATCTGGCAATCGCCGCTGATCCCGAACGGTCCGATCCTCGTCAGCAATGCCCTGCCGGCGGACTTTAAGGCCAAAGTCGTTACCGCGATTAAAAAGCTCGATACTGACGATCACGCCTGCTTTATCAAGGCGATGGGCGGTACTCAGCATATCGGCCCGGGCAGCGTGGCTGATTTTCAGCAGATCATCGATATGAAACGCGAGCTGGTTAGCGCGCGTTAATCCCGCCCCTGACGCCGCCGCCCGCGGGCTATCGCGGGCAGCGGCGACTCGTTGAAGACACCGCGACGCATGAATAACACCCATACCGAATTCGAACGCTATTACCAGCAGGTCCGCTCGCGACAAAAGCGCGATACCTTGAGCGGATCCCTGCTGCTGCTGGCGCTCTATTTTGCCGCCGGCAGCATGGCCGAGTTTAATCTCTTTACTATCTGGCACTCGCTGCCCAACTTTTTCGACTACATGTTTGAGACGCTGCCGACGCTGCGCGTCGCCGACCTGTTTGCCGATTCGCATACCAAAGGTTCGCTGGCTTACTGGGGCTATCGTCTGCCGATACAGCTGCCGCTGATCTGGGAGACGCTGCAGCTGGCGCTGGCGTCCACGCTGGTGGCGGTGGCGATAGCCACCCTGCTGGGGTTCGTTGCCGCCAGCAACGCCTGGTCCCCTGCCCCGCTGCGGGTTGCCGTCCGCGTGCTGGTGGCTTTTCTGCGCACCATGCCGGAGCTGGCGTGGGCGGTCATTTTCGTGATGGCTTTTGGTATCGGGGCGATACCGGGCTTTCTGGCATTGATGCTGCACACCATCGGCAGCCTGACCAAGCTGTTCTATGAAGCGGTGGAGAGCGCCCAGGATAAACCGGTGCGCGGCCTGGCCGCCTGCGGCGCGTCGCATCTGCAGCGTATTCGCTTTGCCCTGTGGCCGCAGGTGAAACCTATTTTTCTCTCCTACGGCTTTATGCGGCTCGAAATTAACTTCCGCTCCTCAACGATCCTCGGGCTGGTGGGCGCGGGCGGCATCGGCCAGGAGCTGATGACCAACATCAAACTGGATCGTTACGATCAGGTCAGCATCACGCTGCTGCTGATTATTATCGTGGTATCGCTGCTGGATATGCTGTCCGGCCGCCTGCGGCAGTGGGTTCTGGAGGGAAAAAAATGAATCAGTGGCAAAAACAACCGGATATCGCCGCCAGCCGCCGCCAGCATCGGCATTTATATCAGGCCCAGGGGCGCTATCTGCGCTATGTCGGCCTGCTGGTGCTGGCCAGCGTGCTCTATTATGTCTGGTTCTTTATGCAGTTCGGCATCAGCGGCGGGCAGCTCGCCGCCGGGCTGCAGCAAATCAGCCGCTATCTACTGCGGATGTTCGTCTGGCACGACTTTTTCAACTGGCCGTTTCGCTATTACTTCACGCAAATCGCCATTACCCTGGCGATTGTTTTCGCCGGGACGCTTACCGCAACGGTCATCGCCCTGCTGCTCTCGTTTCTCGCGGCGCGCAACATTATGCACGGCGTTGTTCCGGGGCTCATCGCCCTGCTGATGCGCCGCCTGTTCGACGTGCTGCGCGGCATCGATATGGCTATCTGGGGGCTGATTTTTGTCCGCGCCGTTGGGCTCGGGCCGCTGGCCGGGGTGCTGGCGATTATCATGCAGGATACCGGGCTGCTGGGCCGTCTGTATGCCGAGGGGCATGAGGCGGTTGACCGTTCGCCGGGACGCGGCCTGACGGCGGTGGGGGCGAACGGTTTGCAGAAACATCGCTTCAGCATTTTTACCCAGTCCTTTCCGACGTTTCTGGCGCTCAGCCTGTATCAGATTGAATCGAATACCCGTTCCGCTGCGGTACTCGGTTTTGTCGGCGCGGGGGGCATCGGCCTGATTTATGCGGAAAATATGCGCCTGTGGAACTGGGACGTGGTGATGTTTATTACCCTGCTGCTGGTGGCGGTGGTGATGGCGATGGATACGCTGTCCGCCTGGCTGCGCCGCCGCTATATCGGCGGCAGCGCGGTGCCGCTGTTTAAAGCTGGTTAGTTTTTTCCCGGGTCGCGCTGCGCTTCCCCGGGGGGCCTGATATCGCGACATTCCCGGAGGCGGCGCATTGCGCCTGTCCAGGCTACCCAAACTGCACGAAAAAGTAGCCCGGGTAAGGCATTTACGCCGCCACCCGGGGGAAAATCACAGCCGCCACGCCAGCACCGGCCACCGGTGCTGCGCGTTCGCCGCCGCCAGCTGCGGGCAGGGATTGACCAGCCGTACGCGATCGGCGCGCAGGCACAGCGGCAGATCGTTAATCGAATCGGTGTAGAAGGTTATCTCACCCGAATAGTCGGGATGGGCCGCCAGCCACAGCTCAAGGCGCACGACTTTCCCCTGCTGATAGCTCGGCGTACCGGCAATCACGCCGCTATAGCCGCCGTCGGCCATCACGACGTCAATGCCCAGCGCCTGCTCGATGCCCAGCTCCGCCGCAACTGCCTGTACCAGCAGGCTGACCGACGCCGAGATCACCAGCATCTGCTCGCCTTTCGCCTGTAAAGTCCGAATCAAATCCCACGCCTGCGGATACACACGCGGCATAACCTCTTCGCGTACGCAGCGCGCCAGCAGCGCGTCCACATCCCGCTTTGCCACGCCAATCAGCGGCGCCTGGATCAGGGCCACGTAATCGGCGATATTCATTTCGCCGCGGTCGTAGTCCTCCATCAGCCGCGCTTCCCGCGCCAGGTAATCGGGATCGTTTACCCAGCCCTCGCGCACCATAAAGCGGCTCCACAGCGTACTGCTGTCTCCCTTAATTAACGTATTATCCAGATCGAAAATGGTCAGCGTTTTACCCATCGTTTATTTTCCCTTATCGGCCACGGCGCCTCGCGAGAGCATGCGCAAGAAAAATGACAGCAGAATGACCCGGACAAAACGTCCGAGATTCACGCATCAGTAAGGCTTTTTCCCGGGTCGCGCTGCGCTTATCCGGACTACAGCTCTACCGCCATTTGCCGAACGGTAGCCCGGACAGGTGCGCAGCACCGCCTCCGGGAAGCAGCTTCCCTTTTCACCCCCACACGCTCATCACCAGCAGGACGGCAATCAGCAATAGCGGATAAATTCGCACATGCCAGCGATCCGGTAAACGCGCCAGCCAGCGGGAGGCGATTTTTAATCCCAGCCAGCTTCCCGCCACCAGCTGCGCCGCCGCCGACAGCCAGATATTGCCGACAAACCCAGCCGGCAGCGCCACCGGCGACAGCCACGCCATCACCAGCCAGGTGAGCGTCGCCGTTGCCGCCAGCGGCAGCGTCAGGAGGTTGGCCATCGCCGCGGCTTCAGACATCAGCACGCCGCGACGGCGCATCAGAGGAACCGTCATCACGCTTCCTCCGACGCCGAGAAAAGAGGCGATCAGGCCAATGACGCCCCCTACCGTCAGCTCATGGGGCGCCGTCGGCACCACCCGGCTGGACGGCGGCGTCATAAATCCGGCGCGAAGGTAGCAATCGATAATGGTCGCCAGCAGGTAGATAACGAACAGCCAGCGGATCCACTCGCCGTTCACCTGAAGCGCCAGCATCGCGCCCGCCGTTCCGCCCACGGCAATGCCGGTGAGGATCGCCCATAAGCGGCGCCAGCGGAGGATACCGGTACGCGCGTGCCGCCAGGTCGCCAGCAGCGCTGAACAGAGCATAACCAGCGCCGAGGTGGCGACGGCGATCTGCATCGCCTGCTGCCCGACGGCGCTTTGCGCCCCCCAGCCGCTGGTTGCCAGTAAATAGAGCAGCGGGACGGTAACGAAACCGCCGCCGAAGCCAAAGAGCCAGGTCGTGATGCCGGAAAGTATGCCGCACAGAAAAAGCCAGTCGCTCATTGGAACGCCTCCACAAAAGGAGGTAACGATATAGAATAAGGCGATGGCCGGCTTACGCTTTAAAGCCAATCTATTACGAATTTCAGCCAGGGCTACACTTATGCGCAACGTTGCGATTAATGACGTCGACCATCTTCCTCGCCCGGTACTGGCGCTGGGCAGCGACTATCCGCCCAACACCCTTCTGGAGCGCCACAGCCACCGCCGGGCGCAGTTTCTGTACGCCATGCACGGATTAATGAAGGTCGAAACCGATGACGGCCAGTGGCTGGTGCCGCCGTTCAGCGGAGTCTGGATCCCGGCGACGAAACCGCATCGCGTCTGGATGCCCGGCGTCAGCACCCACAGCCTGTATATTGACGCGCGGGACGCCCCGCGGGAAAGCGAGCGCTGCGAGGTCTTACAGGTCTCCCCGCTGATCCATCAACTGCTGCTGGCCGCCTGTCGGCTACCGCTGCTGTATGAAGAGAGCGGGCGCGATGCCGCCCTGATTACGCTGCTGCTCCATGAACTGCGCGCCGCCGCGCCGCTGCCGATGTTTACGCCGCTTCCGCAGAATAGCCGCCTCGCCGCGCTATGCGCCGATTTTCAGCGCCAGCCGAGCATCCGCAGTACGCCGCAGCAGTGGGCGCAAAAGCTGAGTAAAAGCGTACGCACGTTTAATCGGCTATTTCGCCGCGAGACCGGGATGGCGTTTTGCGACTGGCGCCAGCAGGCATGCCTGATGTATGCCATGACGGCGCTGCGTGAAGGGTGTTCGGTTACCGAAGTCGCGCTAAGTCTGGGCTATGAGTATCCGGCCGCCTTTACCGCGATGTTCCGCAAAGCGATGGGCTATTCGCCGATGGCGTTTATCCGTCAGATCAACGGCGGACCGGCACACGCCAGTCCGCCGTAGTCGCGGATTATCCGGCTGCGCGATTCAGCCAGTCAAACAGCGTGTCCACCGAGAGCTGCGCAGGCGCGCGCAATGCTAGCTGCCCCGGTTTAATCAGCAGCAGCGTCGGCAGGCCGCGCACGCCGAGGTCGCTCGCCAGCGCCTGATGCCGGTCGGCATCCAGATAGCGCGTATCCAGTTGAGCAATTCGCGAGCTGAGTTTTCCCTGCGCCAGCAGCTGCCAGAGCTTGCGGCAGTGCACGCAGCGTTCAGCGCCAACGAACAGCAGCACCGGCCGTTCGCTCTCCAGTTCGCTCGCCGCGCCGATCGGCGTGAACGCGCTTTCCGCGACGCGGAACAGCTTCGGACTGCGGCGCAGGGTATCGTTGTCGGTTGCCACGCACAGCGCATCGGCGCTTTTACTGTACGGCTGCACGCCCGCCACCCGGACCACGCTTTGCGCCGGTCCCGCTGCCGCCGCGCCGGGCTGGCGCAGGGTTCGTACATCGACCGCCGCAATCGGCGTCTCCTGCGGCTGCGCCAGCTGCGGGATCCAGCCGTAGGGAATGCGGTAGGCGCGATAGACCATATTGTTGTTCAGCGTCTTACCCCAGAACGGCGAAATATATTCCCAGACAATTTCGTGGTCGCGGGTCACTTCAAAAATGCGCCCGTTCGATCCTTCGTTAATCAGGGTATTGCCGTTTTCCAGGCGCTGCATGTTGCTGATGTACGGACTGTAAAAGCGGTACGAATCGGTCGGCTGCGGTAGATCCGCTTCATAGGGCGAGTAGCGCCATTCGATATCGAGGGTCAGCGGGTTGATCTCCAGGATCCGGGAGTAATCGCGCCAGGCGTTTTTCACCCCGTCCGTCGACGCCGGATTCGGCGCGCCGTATCCCGCCCAGCCGCCGTTATCGAAAATCAGGATATTGCCCGCGCCCGGCAGCCCCTGCGGGATCATATGCGCATGGTGCTGGCCGATGATCCAGCCGATGTGCTTCAGCTCCGGCTTGCTGTAGTCCGGGCCCAGCTGCCAGACGATCTTGCCGCTCTGTTTGTCGATAATGGCGATAACGTTGGATTCACGGGCGTCCCAGATAATATTGTCGGGATGAAAACGTTCATCGCCGGCGTCATACCACTTATTCGGCCCCAGCGCCGACATCGAGTTGATATGCATCCAGTCGCCCATTCCGCCGCCGCTGGCGCGCATGTTCGGGTTGTTGTACAGAGCGGTGCGCGCCGCATCGTCAAAGCCTAGTTCGTGAAAATGGTCGCTGCAGCGCCACTCCCACACCACGTTGCCCTGCCAGTCAACTTCAATAATGGTGTCATCCAGCAGCAGCTTGTCGGAGATCGCTTCATTGACCAGATTGGTGTGGGCGAGGATCAGGGTATTGCCGCCATCCACCTGCGGCTCTAGCCCCGGCGCGTAGTAGCCCACCGGGTTGCCCGCACGCTGATAGTCATGATGTGCGCGAGCCATCCAGCGCGTTTCATTGCCCGGATCGCTCACCTGCTCATAGCGATCGAATTTCCAGGTGACGTTGCCTTCCCAGTCCACCTGGATCAGATCGAGCATATCCTGCATGCCGTAGCGCGGGTCGCGCTCCCCGCTATGGCCAAGGATTGCGCCGCCGGGCAGGATTTTATTGGGAAAGCCGTGCAGTTCAGGCCATTCGCGCACCACGCGGCCGTTCATATCCACCAGCACCGCGCCGTGTTCGGTGGCCTGGAAAAGGGTGTAGCCGCTCCAGGCGCGCGGCGGATCGTAGAGGGTGGCGCCGGTCGGATAGACGGAAGGATGTCCCATATATTGCTCCTTAAATAAAAGAATCAGGCAGTGGTAATCAGGTTACGAATCTGGCGGCAGGCGGCGCTAAACGAAGCATCATCGCGCTGGCGCGGATGGGGCAGCGCCAGGCTCACCACTTCCCGTATCCGCCCCGGACGCGGCGAGAGCACAACGACCCGGTCGGCCAGAGCGACGGCCTCTTCCACATCGTGCGTCACCAGCAGCGTGGTGGTTCCCGCGCGCTGGTGGATCTGTAAAAGTTCCTGCTGCAGGGTGTGACGCGTCAGGGCATCCAGCGCGCCGAAAGGCTCATCGAGCATCAGGATCTGCGGACGGGCCACCAGGCCGCGGGCAATGGCCACCCGCTGGGCCATCCCGCCGGAGAGCTGCGCGGGTAGCGCGTTGGCGAATTCGCTGAGCTGCACGCGCTCCAGCATTTCCAGCGCCCGCTGGCGCTTCGCCGCCCGGCTGAGCTTTTCATCCGCCAGACCGAGCATCACGTTGTCGAGCACGTTAAGCCACGGAAACAGCCGCGGCTCCTGAAACACAATGCCGCGCTCTTTGCCCACGCCGGTGACCGGCTCGCCGTTGATGCGAATCTCCCCCTGGGTCGCTGACTCAAGGCCCACCAGCATCCGCAGCAGCGTCGATTTACCGCAGCCGCTGCTGCCCACCAGCGCCACCAGTTCACCGGCGGCGATATCCAGGCTGAAATTCTGTAGCGCCGTTACCTGTTGCCAGGATTTACGCACGTGGCGAAAAGAGACCAGAGTCGAAGAGGTCATAGCTGCTCCTGTTGGCGCCAGCGGGTGACGCGCATTTCCAGTAAACGTCCGGCTTTATCCAGCGCCGCGCCGGTGATACCGACCAGCACCATGCCGCAAAGAATGGTGGGCATATCCAGCAGCTGCTGGGCATTGATCATCAGGCTGCCGATGCCAACGCCGGAGGACATGAAATATTCCGCGCCGATATTGCCAAGCCAGGCGTAAATCAGCGCCAGCCGCAGACCGGCGAAGATCCCCGGCGCCGCGCCGGGAAGAATGACTCTGCGCAGGCGCGCTACTTCACCTAACCGCAGCACTCTGGCGACCTCATCGAGCTGCGGGTTGCGCTGGAGCACGGCCTGCCGGGTGCTAAAAAACATCGGAAAGAACGACGCCAGCGCGATAAAAACGATTTTGCCGCCGTTATCGTTGCCCACCCATGCGGTCAGCAGCGGCAGCCAGGCAAACAGGGCGATATGGCGCAGCACGTTGAGCGTAGGGGTGAAGATTTGCCCGGCGTGCGGGCGCAGCGCCAGCAGCAGTCCGCAGAGCAGGCCCCCCGCAATCCCCAGCGCGCCGCCGACAAAGGCCCGCCCGAGGCTTGCCAGCATCGCCGCGGTCAGCTCCCCGCTCAGGGCGCCCTGCATAAAGCGCGTCGCCACCGCCAGCGGCGAAGAGAACAACGCGCCATCGATCCAGCCCCACTGGCTTGCCAACTGCCACAGCGCCAGCAGCACCAGCGGCAGCTGCAGCGTCCGCCAGCTGGCCTGCGGTTTCCACGCCAGGCGTCCGGCGGCTGGCTGCGGCCAGAACACCAGACGGGCACAGGCGCGGTTCGCCGCCCACTCCATCAGCATGCCGCTCAGGCCAACCACCGCAATGGTGACGAAGACGATATCCAACTGAAACAGCTGACGGCCCCAGACCATCAGGTAGCCAATGCCTTCCGAAGAAGCCAGCAGTTCGACAACGATAAGCGATACCCAGGCCTGGGACAGCGCCAGACGCAGGCCGGTAAACCAGCCCGGCAGGCTGGCCGGGATCACCAGCCAGCGCAGCCGCTGCCAGCGGGAAAAGTTCATCACCCTTGCGGCTTCGCTCAGGGTCAGCGGCACGCCGGCCACCGCCTGCTGCGTATTAATGGTCATCGGCACCACGGTGGTTTTGACGATAACCGCCAGCTTGAGGCCGTTATCAATGCCGAACAGCACCATAAACAGCGGGATCCAGCCGAGCGTCGGGATTTGCGCCAGGGCGTAGAACAGCGGCTCCACGCGCTGCGCGGCGGCCGGGACCAGGCCGAACAGCGCGCCGAGCAGCGTGCCGGCAGTGGCCCCCAGCAGCAGGCCAAGCGCCAGATGCTGAAGGCTGAATCCCCACTGCGCCAGCAGGTCGCCGCTCAGCAGCGATAGCGCGGTATCGGCAACCACCGACGGCGCGGGCAAAATTTGCTCCGGCATCCATCCTTCGCGAGCGGCGACGTACCACAGCAGCAGCAGTAACGCCGGCAGCAGCCACGGCCAGCCGTTAAGCCTGAAGCCCGGCCTGGCTGGGGCATCGGTTCTTAAGATCATCTGCGACATATCGGTCCACTTTTCGGCAAGTTATGTCGCTATCAAAACGTGACTTCCCCTTCGCCGCCATTGCGTAAGGCGAATAATCCCGATGCATCGAATGCATTTCAGCCTGCCGGGCGCGCGGCGTCTGATTTAGCTTTTTTTCACCCAAGCTTGGCGAATAAAAGCATTTAACACGCGGCCCGTGGGCTCTTTAGGGTGAGAAAAAACTCAAGGGAGCAACACGTTATGATGAAAGCATTTTTTAGCCGCACCTTGCTGGCGCTGGTGGCGGTCATTGGCCTGGCGGCAAGCGCCCAGGCCGAAGCGCTGCGCACTATCCGCATCGGCGTGCCGGACCAGAGCGCGGGCAGTAAACCCTTTATTGAGGGGCCGGTCGGCATGGCGTTTATCCGCCATCAGCTGGAAGAGGTGTTTAAACCGCAGGGCGTGGAAGTACAGTGGCAGTTTTTCAAAGGTGCCGGTCCGGCGGTCAATGAAGCGTTAGCCAACCGCCAGCTGGATTTTGTCTATCTCGGCGATCTGGCGGCGATTATCGGTAAGGCCAATGGCCTGCCGACGCGCCTGCTGCTGGGCAGCCGCGGTTCGGAATCTTATCTGGCGGTGACCAAAGCCTCGGGGATTAAAACCCTGACCGATCTGCAAGGTAAACGAGTGGCGGTTTATCGCGGTACGGCGGACCAGCTGGCCTTTGACCGTGCGCTGCAAAGCGCTGGCCTCAATGAGCGCAGCCTGCAGGTGATCAATCTTGACTGGAATGCCGGCAAAGCGGCGCTGGCGGCCGGTCGCGTCGATGCGGTGTGGGGCGGCGTTTCGCTGCTGGCGCTGCGCGGCGATAAGATTGATGTGGTCGTCAAAAGCGGCGATTCCGGCCGTCAGAACACGACTCAGGCGGGATTCCTCGGCACGCAGACGTTTATTGACGCCTGGCCGCAGGCGACCCAGCAGATTATTAACGTGCTGGTGAAGAACGCCGCGGAAATCAACGACCCGGCTAATCGCGACGCCTGGTCCGCCGAGATGGCGCAGCAGAGCCAGATCCCGCAGGCGCTGTTTCTCGAAGAGCTGCAGCCGCAGGATCTGAACTTTACCACCTCGCCGCGTATCGACCCGTTCCTGACCGACAGCTTTAGCAGCAGCGTCGAGCAGGCGAAATCAGGACGCCTGATCCGCAGCGCTTTTGACGTCAGCCAGTGGGTGGACGGCCAGTTTGTCGAGCAGGCGCTGAAATCCCTGCGCCTGGAAAACCGCTGGCCACAGTACGACGCCAAAGGCCTGGCGAAAGACGCCGGTTAACCTCCCTCCTCCTGCGCCAGCAGCTGCAGCTGATGCTGACGATCGGTATGAAGGATAATCTCAATCAGCTTCTCCACCAGCGGCGACTGCGCCGCGTGAACCGGAGAGATAATGGCAAACCGGGTCTGCATCAGCCGCCACTCCTCAGGCAGATCGCTGAGCTCCAGCTTAACCAGCCGATGGCTGTGCTGGCACAGCGCGAAGCCGTCCTCGCTGGCGAAGCTAATCGCGTTGGTCTGCGCGAGGGTGGCAAGCAGCGCGTAGATATGGTCGCACTGAATCGCCGGGGTAAAGTCCTGCTGCTGGCTGAGTGTCGCCAGCACCTTGCGCACGCCCGGCGGCAAATAAGGTGCCGCAAAGGGGTAGCGCAGCATCGCCTGGATAGAGACCGGCCCCTGTTTGGCCAGCGGATGGTCGGCATGGCAGACGAAAAAGCAGCGCTGCGGGCTGAGCGGCTGAACGCGCAGCTGCGGGTCGAGCTCGGCCTGCCAGCTGTCGGCGACCACAAAAGGGTAAAGCTGGGAGTTCAGCGCCTGATGCAGCGCCAGCCAGTTATCAATCTGAAAGCGCACCCTCGCCTGCGGTAAAAGGCGATGAAACCCGCCGACGGCGGCCGGAATCAGCCTCGCGGCAGGGGCCGGGCCGCAGCCAAAGGCGACCTCGCCATTTTGCGCATCGTCCGCTTCGCGCAGCTGGCTGCTGAGCTCCACGTTCAGCTCCTGAAAGCGGCGGGCGTAGGGCAGCAGCTTTTGCCCGTGCAGGGTGAGCGTCGGTAGCTTACTCTGGCGGTCGAATAAAGGATGGCCGACGCTCTGCTCCAGCGCCTGAATGCTGCGGCTGAAGGCCGACTGCGACAGGCACACCGCCTCCGCCGCGCGATTAAAACTGCCGTATTCAACTAGCGCCACAAAGTTGCGCAGTTGGCGAAAATCCAGATGCATTGGCCGCCCCACTCTCTCTTTTAGGCTACAAAAGTACTGGAGCGCAGCCAGGCGGCGCAATGCCGGGATGATGAGGATTTTTCACCCAGTACGGAAGCCGAGTAGGCGTCCAGCATTCGGATAGTTGTGAAATATTGTTTCACGAAGAAAAAAATTATTAATATGACAGGTTCGTTTTTTGCCATAAATAATCAGCGTTAATTATCACTGCGCGAACCGGCCTATATTATTTACGTAAGGTTTCGTAAATTTTGCGTTTGGTCATTCTGAGGCCGTAGCGAATCGGCTATAAAATATCACGGCCCGTTTTCAGTGACGAAAAACAATGATATGAAGCCCAGACTCTCTCACGCGCTACTATTTGTTCCTTTTTTGCTTTTGGCAGGATGTTCATCCTCATCAAAACCGCATAAAACCGCCGCCCAGAGTAGCCACTCGACCATTGACGGAGGTTCTGACGATCTGATCCCGGTGATCGCCGCGCTGCACGATCAGATGCATACCTGGGAGGGAACGCCCTACGAATGGGGCGGGACGGAGCAAAGCGGCGTCGACTGCTCCGGGTTTGTCTGGCGTACGCTCAAAGATCGCTTCAACTTGCCGATGGAGCGCATCACCACTCGCGAACTGCTGCACATGGGCGAGCGCGTAAGCCCGCGCCAGCTGCGGCCGGGGGATTTAGTTTTCTTCCGTATTAAAGGCGGCATGCACGTCGGCTTCTATGATACCGACCGTAATTTCCTTCACGCCTCCACCAGCCAGGGCGTGATGCGCTCTTCGCTGGATAATCCGTACTGGCAATCGGTATTCTACCAGGCGCGCCGTCTGCCGAAGGAATATAACGCCCAGATAACGATGAATAACGATAATCTGCATCTGGCGAAAAACCGTTAATCACAAATAATAAAGCCGCCCTGTTACCACGGCGGCTTTATTGTCGAGAAGACTTAGAACTGGTAGGTCATACCGACAGCGACGATATCGTCATCGTTGATCCCGAGCTTATTATCGCTCTTCAGCTGGTTGATTTTATAATCAACAAAGGCGTTCATGTTTTTGTTGAAGTAATAGGTCACGCCAACATCAATGTAGTTGACCAGGTCTTCGCTTCCCACGCCCTCAATATCCTTGCCTTTTGACAGCACGTAGCCCAGGGACGGACGCAGGCCGAAGTCGAACTGGTACTGCGCCACGGCTTCAAAGTTCTGCGCTTTATTGGCAAAACCGCCGCTGATTGGCGTCATTTTGCGGGTTTCGGAGTACATGGTCGCCAGGTAGATATTGTTGGCGTCATATTTCAGGCCGGTCGCCCAGGCTTCCGCTTTTTTACCCGTACCGCGGGCCAGCAGGTTCTGATCGTTCGTACGGTCGGAGCTGGTGTAGGCCGCGCTGACGGCGAAATCGCTGCCGCCGAAGTCATAGCTTAACGCGGTGCCAAAGCCGTCGCCGTTCTGTTTTTTAGCTTCACGGCCTTCGTTTTTGCCCTGGTACTGCAGAGTCAGATCCAGGCCATCCACCACGCCGAAGAAGTCGGTATTGCGGTAGGTTGCCAGGCCGCTGGCGCGTTTGGTCATAAAGTTATCGGTCTGCGCGGAAGAGTCGCCGCCGAATTCCGGGAACATATCGGTCCAGGCTTCGACGTCGTACAGCGCGCCGAGGTTACGACCGTAGTCAAATGAACCGTAGTTTTTGACTTTCACCCCGGCGAACGCCAGGCGCGTTTTCTGCGAAGAGTCGCTTTCGGTTTTGTTGCCGGAGAACTCCGATTCCCAGCGGCCGTAGCCGGTCAGATCGTCGTTAATCTGCGTTTCGCCTTTGATGCCGAAACGAACGTAGGTCTGGTCGCCATCTTTGCTGTCATAGTCGCTCATATAGTGCATCGCTTTGACTTTGCCATAGACGTCCAGTTTATTGCCGTTTTTATTATAAACTTCTGCCGCCTGGGTAGCCGAAGAAGCAATAAGACCCATCATCATTAATGCCAGTGAGCTCTTTTTCATTATCTAGTCCTGGTGATTTATTTATACGCGCTAATCAATTCCGGGCGGAAGCCCTGTCAAAAACTGCAGGTTTTTTAACGCTCTAATATTAAAAATTTATGACAACATGGAACTTTTTATAAAAAAGGGGATTTAATTATTTCCGTCATGAATGTGTCACGTTTCCCCGCCAGAATGCCCGATCCGCGCAAGGAAGTGGTTCGTCCACCACGCCAGGTGTTGGCAAGCGGGCTGACTCCTGTTACAACATCAACTCGATATCGAAACTCCTTTTTGAACGGCAGAGAATCATGAGTGATAGCCAGACGCTGGTGGTAAAACTGGGCACCAGTGTTTTAACGGGCGGATCCCGCCGCCTGAACCGCGCCCATATCGTTGAATTAGTGCGCCAGTGCGCACAGCTGCACGCGATGGGCCACCGAATTGTGATAGTGACCTCCGGGGCGATCGCCGCCGGACGTGAGCACCTCGGCTACCCGGAACTGCCCGCGACCATCGCGTCCAAACAGCTGCTGGCGGCGGTTGGCCAGAGCCGTCTTATCCAGCTGTGGGAACAGCTGTTTTCTATTTATGGCATTCACGTCGGCCAGATGCTGCTGACCCGCGCCGATATGGAAGACCGCGAGCGTTTCCTTAACGCCCGCGATACCCTGCGCGCGCTGCTGGATAACAACATCGTGCCGGTGATTAATGAAAATGACGCCGTGGCGACCGCCGAGATTAAAGTCGGTGATAACGATAATCTTTCGGCGCTGGCGGCGATTCTCGCGGGCGCCGATAAACTGCTGCTGCTGACCGATCAGCAGGGCCTGTTTACCGCCGACCCGCGCAACAACCCGCAGGCCGAGCTGATTAAAGACGTGTACGGTATCGATGACGCCCTGCGCGCGATCGCGGGCGACAGCGTATCGGGTTTAGGTACCGGCGGTATGGGTACCAAGCTGCAGGCCGCCGACGTCGCCTGCCGCGCGGGCATCGACACGATCATCGCCGCCGGTAGCCGTCCGGGCGTGATTGGCGACGTGATGGAGGGGGTTTCCGTTGGCACCCGCTTCCACGCCCAGGAGTCGCCGCTGGAAAACCGCAAGCGCTGGATTTTCGGCGCGCCGCCGGCGGGCGAAATTACCGTGGACGCCGGCGCGACCCAGGCGATTCTCGAACGCGGCAGCTCCCTGCTGCCGAAAGGGATTAAAACCATCACCGGCAACTTCTCGCGCGGCGAAGTGATCCGCATTCGCAGCCTTGAAGGCCGCGATATCGCCCACGGCGTCAGCCGCTATAACAGCGATGCGCTGCGCCGCATCGCCGGGCAGCACTCGCAGCAGATCGATGCCATTCTGGGCTATGAATACGGCCCGGTCGCCGTCCACCGTGACGACATGATTATCCGTTAAGGAGCTGAAAATGCTGGAACAAATGGGCATTGCTGCCAAAGCGGCCTCGTATAAACTCGCGCAGCTTTCCAGCCGCGAAAAGAACCAGGTGCTGGAAAAGATTGCCGACTATCTTGAAGCGCAGACCGACGCGATCCTGCGCGCGAACGCTGAAGATCTGGCGGAAGCGCGCGCCAACGGTTTAAGCGAGGCGCTGCTCGATCGCCTGGCGCTCAACCCGGCGCGCCTGAGCGGGATTGCTAACGATGTTCGTCAGGTCTGCAGCCTGGCTGACCCGGTCGGTCAGGTGATCGACGGCGGCCTGCTCGACAGCGGCCTGCGCATTGAGCGACGCCGCGTGCCGCTGGGCGTAGTGGGCGTGATTTACGAAGCCCGTCCGAACGTGACCGTCGACGTCGCCTCTTTGTGCCTGAAAACCGGCAACGCGGCGATTCTGCGCGGCGGCAAAGAGACCTGGCGCACCAACGCCGCCACGGTGAAAGTGATTCAGCAGGCGCTGCAGGAGTGCGGCTTACCGGCGGCCACCGTGCAGGCGATTGAGAGTCCGGATCGCGCGTTGGTCGGCGAGATGCTGAAGATGGATAAGTATATCGATATGCTGATCCCGCGCGGCGGCGCAGGTTTGCACAAGCTGTGCCGCGAGCAGTCGACGATCCCGGTGATCACTGGCGGTATCGGCGTTTGCCATATCTATATTGACCACTCCGCCGACGTTGCCGAAGCGCTGAAGGTTATCGTTAACGCCAAAGTGCAGCGCCCGAGCGCCTGTAACTCGGTCGAAACGCTGCTGGTGCATCAGGATATCGCCGAACGCTTCTTGCCCGCGCTGAGCAAGCAGATGGCGGAAAGCGGCGTCAGCCTGCACGCCGATGCGGCCTCCCTGCCCGCGCTGCAAAACGGCCCGGCCAGCGTAGAGCCGGTGAAAGCGGAGCAGTATGACAATGAGTATCTGTCGCTGGATCTGAACGTGAAGGTGGTGGCCGACCAGGATGAAGCGGTAGCGCATATTCGCGAGCACGGCACCCAGCATTCCGACGCCATCCTGACGCGCACCCTGGGCAACGCGAACCGCTTTATCAACGAGGTGGACTCCTCGGCGGTGTACGTCAACGCCTCTACCCGCTTTACCGACGGCGGCCAGTTCGGCCTCGGCGCGGAAGTGGCGGTCAGCACCCAGAAGCTGCACGCGCGCGGCCCGATGGGTCTGGAAGCCCTGACGACCTATAAGTGGATTGGTTTCGGCGACGATACCATTCGTGCTTAATGCTAATTGGGTGATGCAAAAGTAGCCGTTTGATTCGCAAGGGCATTGACGCATCACCCACTTAGTTTTAACCTTCTATCCCGTGCTTACGCTCGTCAGCACGTCTTGCAGGGCCGATATAGCTCAGTTGGTAGAGCAGCGCATTCGTAATGCGAAGGTCGTAGGTTCGACTCCTATTATCGGCACCATCAACAGAAAATCCCGTAAAAACAGCATTCTTTAGCATGTTTATCTAACGGTTTGTAACTTCTGTTCTAACGTCTGTTAGCACTGGTAAACGCCTTTGCGTTGTATCGGCTCAAGTATTGTACAACGTACTGGCGGGTAGTTACCAGGCTCAAGCCCGAACAGCATTAGAAATTATGCCACCCCTTGAAGCTGAAAGAGTTGCCGGACTCTCTAAACACATCACTTGAACCCTTAGCTATACGTTCCGCGCTTCGTGCGGCGCTCAATGATGCTACACCTTGTGAAAGGTTGCAGAGAATAAACAGGCGTAATGTTGGGAAGACTAACCGGATCGGGAAAGAATCCGGCTCTGCCACGGTTTCAGCCACCGGATCACAACGGCTACCTGATAAGAGAACGTACTAAGGCTTTATCTCCCCTGCGAAGGGGCCACATCCAGCGGAAGCGCTACGCGCCGCCTTTTCTTATGTGCCCAACACGGCACGTAATGGTCATCTATTATCTGCACCGTTGTAACTTTTGTTGTAATGCCTCTCTGCTGTACGTTAAGCCCCAGCGAACACTGGTAGATTTAGCGGAGGTGAGAACATGGCAAACGTGACCAAAAGCGCCGCGACAAAGCGTAACAACCGTAAGATTCATGCCCGTAAATTTCTGGCAACTCCAGAGGGGAAAGCTTGGCTTGCTAAGAAGCAGGAAGAAGAGGCAGAGATTAAATTAGCGCGAGCGGCTAACGCAATGTTTTAACCTACCGATCATGCTGCTAAATGGCTTGTATTGTCCAAAATCTGCGCTACGCTACCTTTGATTACCCACAGCAAAGGATAAAAATTATGACAAAAGAACATTTTAAAGCGGCTGCACAGTTTGACGATTGGGAAGGAAGCGTTGCAGCAGATGAGCTTGAGAAGAATAATTTCAGCGACTTCTTAAGAGGGAAAGGAGTACTCAAACAAGGTGAGGTCGTCAAAGGCATCTCCCTTTATTCGGGTGTACATCGCTTTGATGTTGAAGCGTACATCGCTGATGATAAAAACGTACTACGGAAAGAAGACATTCAGATTACCCTTGAAGAATTTTTCAAAACGTTCAAAAGGTTCTCTATCAAAATTTCTCGCAAAGGGGAATTTGACGATCAAGAAATCGAGTTCAAATAGTAAGGAATCATTATGAGCATTTACTTTAATGAGCACGGTAGCGCGATTGGATACCAGGTAGAGGGACGCTGGTTAATCAAGGGTGATTATTTGCAAATTGATCAAGGCCCCAACGTTCCAGGCGGCTTATACAAAATCAACGATAACAAAGTGAAATTCCCATTCGATTACAAAGAAGCGGAAGGAGTGATCGACGCAGAGAAACTCACTTTCACCGTGAATGGTCAAGCGTACCCAATGAGGAAAATGAAAACGAATCCGTGGGATGTATAGCGGTAAAGGGGGGCTATGCCCCCTTGTGTTATTTCTTCAAGTCACCAGTACATTGATACTCCATAGTGACCATTGTTTCCATACATCCGCTTGAGGATGGTTGAGAACAAACTGAGGTATAGCCGCCGAATGGCTCAGCACCAGAATAGCCCCATGCAGCGCAACGCTGTGCTGCTGCTTGAGCGCCTTGCTGAACGTTCACTTTAGGGGATTCGAACATCCCGAAGGAATAGCTCATTTTTACAGTCCCATCAGCCTTACTACCACCAGTCGGAACTAATTGTTTCTGTACAGCACACCCAGAGAGAAGCAGAGTTGAAGCTACTAACACCAATAAACTTTTGCGCATTGAAATCATTCCAATTGATAACTATTTCTAGTTGTTTTTACGAAAGTTTTCATCTTAAAACATTATTTCATTAAGATTAAGTGGATTCTGATTGAAATGGTATCAATCTCTCAATGCGCCAAGCCACATCATTAAAAGATGTAGTTGTTGTCCTGTCATTGCTGGCACTTTAACCCGTCTTCCGGCTTCTACGTTGCACAGCGCGAGCGCTAACGCCATAATGCTGCTGTTCTGCATTTCCTTCTCTCCGTTGGGATTGTTGAATACGGCGGGGGCTGTCTTCCGGCAAGTTGCCAGCCTTCGCCACTTCTTCATTTACAGCTTTTCTAAGATTGGTTGGTAACAGGTGACGCTGTATTGTCGTCCCTGCAAACTTCACTACCTGCGTATAAACGCGCACCGTAGCACCACACCAGATAAAACTGGTGATTGGCTCTTCTTCCTTTTTCACTCTTCTGAATCCTCAGTGTGGAAAGTTTTGGTATAGGGGCAGCGCTGAGCGCTGGTTACGTAGGTGAACAGGTAATTGCTGTTCTGATACGTGCATAGCGTTTTTCCGTTCTCCGTCTGTTCCTCCTCTGGGTGAGTCATCGTAATTTGTCCTGCATTCGCCAGGGCTGGCAATAGCGCCAGCGTCAGCACCAGTAAGCGTTTCATGTTGATCACTCCCAAATGTTTGCAAGGGCAGCGCCCACGCTCTTAACGTCGATTTTCAAGTAGTTCATTGTTACCTTTGGATCTGAATGGTTCAGCGCTTTCATGGCTAAGGCCAGATTTCCGTTGGATTGCTCAAAAATTTGTGTAGATGCAAATTTTCTAAACGAGTGACACCCTACCGTTCCTTTAATCCCGACATTCTCCGCAGCCTGTTTGATCTCACGGTTCACCTGCTCACGGCTTACAGGCGTTTTTCCTGATGCACGGTTGCTGTGTGACGTGAAAACGTATTCGTCTTTCGGGAATGCCTGGCGGCGACGTTCTACGATCTCCCACACCTTTGCAGGGACGATGATTTCCTTCTTCTTGCCCGTCTTGCTCTCCAACACTTCCAGCGTGTTTCCCTCCTTGAACTGGCTGAACTTCAAATTCACCGTATCCCCGACACGTAAGCATAAAGAGGCCATAGTGATCGCTACATCTGCGAATAGCTGTTTGTTATGACTCTCAAGCCAGCTTATCAGCTTAAACGCCTCAGCCTGGGTGATTATCTTCGTGGTCGCCATCTACTTATCTCCATCAATAATGAAACTGTGAAATAAGATTATGATCATTTTCAGTAAGTTACAACCATCTAATCTCACATTTTTATTGGAGGGTGGTGGAAGGTTGCGCCATTTCCAGCACTATTTAACGCGAACAAGCACGGACTGCTGTTTAAAATTCGCACAAATATAGAATATCATGAGCAAAATCATAATGTTGGCAAGTCTAAACAGATGTTTGAACGTTGCCAAATGCTGGCGAGGCTATGCACGGTTTATGCAGATTCATTGCATACCAGAGAGGCGAAGGGCGAAGATAAAGCGTAGCGTATCAAATAAATCAATAGGTTAGGTATTCTATCTCACATTTCTACAGAACCTTGAGGTAGGGATATTGCACCATAGATGATAATGATTCTCATCTGAGTTGATTTCATAATGAAATGATTAGAATGCTAATTAATTGGTGGGTTTTGGCATGAAAAAATCAGCGGCGTTTCAATTTAGAAAGCTCGTTCAGCACATTGCACCTATCATGAAGTGCTCATTGTGGACAATGATCGCTGTGAGCCGCACGGCGAAAGGCTTTTAGGCAAAGTGATTAATAGTTTCAATTGTTACTATGGCAACTTTAAACCTGTAAAAACGGCATTCTTTACCTGCCAATTACCAGCGGATTAGACGCCTGTTTGATGGGAATTATCTAAGATTAATCTTAGGGTTGAGGCATGGACGATTCGGAGTGAGCTGGGCGACGGTCTACCGTTGGGTGAAGGGCTGAAAGTAACGTTTTGGTACTCGAGATCACAACGAAAGTAACGTTTTGGTACTTTTAAAGTAACGAAACGGCACACTATAAGATTAAATAAGACTACTAATTAATAAGACTATCTTTTAATACTTTTGCTGTTGTCCCTGCTCGGTACTCTCCGGGCAAGTGACCTGTTTCGCCTTTGGTTGGCTCCTCGGTCAGCCCCGTACCGCTCATGGAACAAGCGCAAGCGTACTCTTTACCTTCTGGACTCGTGCAAACTTCGTTTCTGACGAGAGTCAGGCACGAACGATTATTTGCCATCGGCAAGAGATCGCTTTCGCCGTGGGCGAATCTCTCTGCGCTGTGCGCGGTATGTAACCATCTACTACCCATCTAACGATGCTTACCAGATGCCAACTCTACCTACCTCCTATTATCTACCCTACATCCTTTCGTCTGTAGTGGTGCTAATTCTCGAAGGTAGAGCAGCAGGGCTAAGGCTTCACTGGTCGCTGATAGCTCCAGTTCATCCAGCCTCAATCCAATACCATCACCTACTATCATGATAACTACCGTTATCCCTCTGTAGTTGTGCTATTGGTTTCGGGAGTAAGTGCCAGAGGGCGGCATAAGTGCAAACAGAACGCCTCAGAGGTGCTGTAATCGATTTAAAGAGGGTAAGAAATGCAAGATGACTACCTATGCAATAAAAGCTCTTAGAATGCTTTACAGAGCGTTTTAGGACTATTGTAGTTAATGAACCAGGCGTGAGCCTCTCAGCACATCCATCGTTAGTATAGTTGGCTGGGCATACGTGATGGTGCTACATAATGAAACGATGGTTTCAATGTCCTGGATGGTGATCTGATAGGTTCCAGCACCGGGCGAGCCAATGTCTCGGCAGAGTATCCAGCCAGCATTATCCAGATCGCCAATGACGGTCATCACTCGTTTCTGAGTCATGCCGAGATTACGGGCTGTACAACTCAGATCGAACATCACACATCCGGCTGTATCGTCCTCACACTCTCTGAGATACGCCCACACTCGTTTATGATCGGTGGTAATGGTCAGTACTTTGGGGTGCTTACCGCGCTTTTGTGGATGCGTTACTTCGGTGAAATAGGGCACCAGGCTGTCAAACATCTGTTCAGTGGTGAGTTCAATTGTATGTGGCGTGCGAGTGGTGCTGAGGTGTGGCTGAGAATGATTCATTAAGTCCTCCTGTCTGTTTTTTAGTCAATAAGTCCTCTTGGTTGAGTTGTTATCGTTCATTTTTTAATCACTTGTTAATGGGGTGTCTGGGGTTTTCCCAAGCATTCCGTTCTGGTTGGCAAAACTACCACAAAAACAGATTGATTTCCATCGTTGATTTTGTGTATAAAGAGCACTAATAGCAAAGCAAAAATGCAACGCGTTGAAAAACATCAAAATTATTTTGAGAAATCACCGTTGAGGGGTTGACAAAAGTTTATAAAAATGTTAAAGTAGTCTTATAGCACAAAAACTTTGTTTACCCATCAACGCACTTTGAGCCGTCAGGCTGCAAGGTGTTTTTTATATACGCCAACCATAGGAGGCCACACTGAGATACTTTGACGTTGAAGACACACTTCAACAATTGAAAGACGGAACCACCAACCGTTACCGCATCCGAGCACTACGCAACGCTTGCCGCGCTCGTGGATACCACGAAAGGGAAGCCTTTCTCACAGAAGTATTGAAGCGCTGGGATGAAATCCGCACTTCGACCACTAAATAACCCAGAAGGAGAACAAGAATGATCGAGAAGAAAACCAAACTACCACCGTCCACATCGTTAATGATACCGGATGAGACATTTCAGATTCTGTTCAGAGAAGCGAAGCGCCGAAAAATGAGCGTAAGCGCACTCCTTCTTGAAGAATGCCAAAGTCTGGCGGTCAAATACTCGAAAGCTGGCGCGTAATAACCACGTTTCAGCGTCAAAACCCACCCCACGAATGAGAAGCGGAGAAAACCAAATGAGGAGCATTCGTAATTTACTGAGCATACATAGGAGCAAACAACAATGGCAAAAACCCTCGCCCAGATTAAGGCAGATCCAAAATACCAATACACCGATAAAGATGGTGTAACGAGAGAGCGCACTCTCAACATTCCCCACTACTTCAAAGAAATCCCTTTTATCTACTCCCCACACCTTGAAAAAGGAAGAGTGAAGTTCAGCGCCAGGATGCAAAAGTTGTATTGTTACGTAGCAGACTGGGAGAAATCCGGTGGTGTTTGTTATGAAGAGCAATCCGAGCTTGCAAAGGTTTGTGATTTATCTCGTGGAAAAACAAACGATCTGATCGAACAGATGGAATTAATAGGACTCATTACGAGAACTAAAATACCTGGTAGGAGGAATAAGGAATTACGAGCACTTCCGCTAACTGATGCTCACATTACCCCACCAGAAGCGCCGATAGCGCAGCCTGTAGCAGCGTCTGACGAAGTGCCAGCCCCTGAGCCAGTGAAGGCCGCAGAGGAGCATTCAGTTCCTGATTTTGATGATCTTCCGTTTGTCTGGGATGCTCCAGAATACCTGGAGCCGCCAGCACCAACACCAACGATCCCCACTCAGCAGGACAAGCCAGACCTTCCCTGGGGCGGTGTAGCTATCTTCAAACCGAATGGCGATCCCATTGATGCCGCTTTGAAATGGGCGTTAACAGAGACAATGGGCGATGAGGAAGCAGCCTACCGACTTATTTCCCAGACAGCGACCAAACATCTTGGACGTGAGATTATTTTAACCGTATCAACGAATGAAACCTTCGGCGAATTCGAAGATCTACCATTTTAACCAGGAGGATTATGATCCAATACTTAGTGAAATACGGTGTTGACCGTATTCAGATTAATGACGCTGGAAAGCGTGTGTTAGAAACCCTTCAATACTTTTACAAATCTAAACCGACAAAAATCCAACTTGGTGACATTATCGAACGATCTGGATGTTCGCAAGGCGGCGTGATGTTCTGGCTTCACGCTTTAAAATCATTCGGTGTTATCGATTTTAAAGAAGCTGGCTATTTCGACGTAACAGTTAAATCTATGATCTCGGATTATGAGATCATTTATTCAAATGACTAAATAACAATCAATGGGAAACTTTTATGATCATCGCTATCTATTGGCTATTTGCATTTTACGCAGTATGGACATTAACGAGAAAACACGGAGTTTCCCCTCAACGAGGAATGAATGGGACGAAAAGAACGAAATCCAATTAAACGGATAGAACAAGCAACACGCGCCAGCAAACGTAAATACACCTATTCTCTACAAGACCTCGCACGAGAGTCTATTCCAGGAGAATGGATTACCGAAATAATAGAATACCCTGCAACGGTGCCCGTAGGGGCAGAGTATGAACTATTGCAGGATGTTTTAGCATCTTCGGATAAGGTTTATTACAAACCTCGAAAAAGAAAAGAATACATAATTGACAGTAGCCAGATTAAATCCTGGCAAATTCTCGGATTTGAACATTACGCCGATTATGTCGGGTATTTGGGAACTAATGCCCTCAGCAATCACACTGCCGATTTAGATTTTTTATTTAATGACGATAAGGAAAATTATAATGACTAACGACACAATTCAATCTCTACTCCTTAGTTTCGAAGATAACTATCATCTCCCGCTACTACAGGAAGTGAATAAAACATACATTACAGCAACGCCTGAGAGCCTCCTTAACGCTGTCAGACATACAGAGCAAGCCATTACAGCCCTTGAGCATCTTCAAACCTCTGTAGCTCGTTTGGTGGAGCGTGACGGCAGCACCATAACAGCAGAGGAAGCCTGGCGTTCAGCAAATGCCCTTGAAGAGCTTGCTTGCTCCCTGCAATACATCACCGCCGAACTTGCGGAGCTGGCAATGTCTATTGCCGAGAAATTCGCTGTAAGTAAAATTGAATAAAAATGCAGTTAAAGTGAATAAATAGCTTGACAATTCGTAACGGAAATGTTACTATAAGATAAGGGTTGAGTATTCGAATCACTTCCCCCTCCTGAATGCCGTTTCCCATAGCGGCACTCTCTTTTGAATGCTTTTTTTGAAAGTGTTGGTTCTTTCTTCTTCTTTTTTGTTTAGTTCCGAAGGAATGCGCGGGATGTAATGTCTCGTTGTGTTGGCATTACATGCAATCACCCGCGCATCTCCGACCTTTTCAAAAAGAGCATTCGCTCTTTATCCCTCATTCATTCCGTTAGGATGAATGTAGTCAGACTTAACTACCTTGAATTGTGAGAGATTCAGGAATTACGTTAAGGCTGGCAAATCTTCTATTAATTACACCGAAAGTGTCAGCTAATAGATAATGAAAGCCTCATTTATTCCAGGGTGTCACCTAATGTTATAGGTGTGCGCTTTTAAATGAGGAGCAATGAGGGGCGATCCTACTTTGTGTTTACATCTGTATTCACATTGCGCCCTCATTTATTTAAGAAGACATTCTTTAACTTCATGGCCTCTTCTATGACGTTAAACAATGCTTTCTTTAGCAAGGGGCATTCTCTCCAGGGCTACTTAGGTAGCCCTTCTCTTTATCTGCTCTAAACAAAAAAGTTAAATAAGGACACCTCATTTTCTTGATGAACTATGACCGTGTGATCACTCACAAAGGCGCTTCCCTTATTCTCTCTGAAAAGATGCTGAAACAAGCGGCTGATGTTCTCAGCGTAGACGTTGAGACTATTCGAGAGGCTACAGAAAAATTCTGGCCTACAGCCAAGATCACAAAATCAAAAGAAGGTTCCCACCCATTAACGGGACTTGAGGAACGATTAAAACTATTAGCAAAAGGAAAATAACCAATGCAATTTGGAACATTTCAAACTCTGAACGGGAATAACAGCCACGCCCGTTATAAAGTAGTGGCTTACGCATCTGATGCAATTATGCAGGATAAGCTGATACGTGTGGAATCCGGTATTCCTGCCGATCTTATCGTAGGTGATCTTGTTAGCACATCAGGTGCTAAAGCTGCCGCCCCTGGTGACATTGCGTATGTTGTCGTAGAACCTGCACGCGCTGGTGATAAGGCGTTTATTGTAGCTTCTCCAGAACATACTATTTTAGCCCTGATTGGTGTTGAATTTGGAAGCCTGAATAAATCTCTGGCTCAAGCACAATTAGCAACTCTTGGCTTTACTTTCACTGACTACGACACCGTAGCGCTACGCACAACCTAATAATAAGGAAATTACATAATGTCTAAAGATTTATTCTCTGGTGTAGTGTACGACAGCTTTACAAGCCCGTTTACTTTCAGCACTCAGCTAAACCGTATTATTTCAAATCTGGGCTTATTCCGTCAGGAATCCCACAACGTAAATCTGATCGCCCTCGAAAAGATTACCGATGTTAAAAATCTGGTAGCTAAGGAAGGTGCGAATAAGCGGGGAAATTCTTCTCGGCTGACTCAGTCATTTCATTTC
>OJWP01000029.1_pt1 | contig 61459 bp, 55 predicted proteins | sample 1600341 | NCBI WGS metagenome assembly OJWP01 (sample SAMN04436651, study PRJEB24849) | human gut metagenome | biome: human gut; feature: NICU; material: stool | host: Homo sapiens | place: USA: Saint Louis, MO | collected 2010-03-24
AAATCCAGCCAGCTACAGGGTCGTTCGCAAGAAATCTTATTTATTCAACAAAGCCATACCAGTTCGGAATGATTATGGGTTTCCGCGTCTTCGACAAAATAATTATTGCAGCGGATCACGCTGCCATCTTTCATATAAATGAGGAGGTCATTCCCCTGGCGGACATAACGCACCACGTCCTGAGCTGAACCCTGAATTTCAATCACGCTCGGCGATGAAATAGAGACCGAGAGATTCCCTTCACCGGTTAATTTCGTCTTCTCTGCCGTTTTGCGAATGATGACATCAACAACTTTTGCGTTACTCATATTCTTCTCCTTGCAGGTACGCGTATTCCTGTGGATATGTCCACCAGAGGGATGTAGCTATCCTTGGGAAAAATCACCCATTATTGTCTGACTTATTTCGCGCAGAAAGGCGCGCCTTTTTTAACTTAAATCAGGTAATTTGGCGGCAGCGTTTTTCTCTATTCCGATAAGAGGCATGAGATTATCCACCGCCGAGGCGTAATTAATCGCCGCACTCCAGCCATCGTATTCAGCCATTATTTTCGCTGAGGTGGCAGACCAGACATCCTGTTCCACGCTGAGCAGATCGTTAATGCTGCGTTTGCTCAGGGTATATTCATTTTTGTAGACATCGCGGGCGCGCAACGCATTCTCCAGCTGACGTTTCCCGGCCTCCATCCGTCCTTGCGCCCCGGTCCAGTCGGCCTGTGCGACGGAGGCTTTTTGCAGGACATCAAAACGGGCCTGATCGACCTGGGACGATGCCATTGCCCTTGTGCCCTCGGCCTGACGGACGCGCGCCGAGACCGCGCCGCCCTGATAAAGTGGTGCATCAATATTGAGCTGGATCTGATCATCCCAGTACGCGCGATTATCAGACTCATTCCGGGTGCGGCCCCCTTTCAGGCTTAAGGTCGGCCAGTGCTGAGACTTCGCGGTTTCTACGCCGTACTGGGCTGAACGCTCCATGTTCTGCGCGGCCATCACCGTTGGGATCAGTGAATAATCAATCCGATTGAGCGAACCCGGCTCCACGGCCAGACCTCCCGGAACCGGCGAATAGCGTTCAGCCTGTATGCCAGTTAAGACCGCCAGCCGCGCGCGGGCGCTGTTCAGAGACGCATTGTACTGCTCTACCGTCGCCTGCATCCCGGCAATACGGGTGCGGGTCTGAAGCTCATCAGAGGTGGAGCTTACGCCAGCATCGGCGCGAAGTTTTGCCAGCTGCTCAACGTTTTTAAGCGCCTGCACATTCTCTTTTGCCGCCTGCAACAGATCGCTGTAGCGTTTCACTTCCACATAGCTGAGGGCCGTTTTTTCCGCGACGGCAGACATCGTGCTCATCAGCTGGTAGCGATAGCTGTCACGCTGAGCTGAAGACTGGCTGATGCTGTTGTTGGTCTTGCCAAAATCGTACACCAGCTGCGTCAGGCTTAGCCCCCAGGCTGCGGAATTTCGCAACGAGCCGCTGGAATCGGTGGTCTGGCTATGACCTGTACTCCCGTTCAAGGCTATTTGTGGCATCCAGCCACTGCGCGCTTCGTCTATTTGTGCCTGGCCGATCCCCAGCTGCGCTGCCTGCTGGCTCACCGAGGGGTCGCGATCGAGAGCGAAAAGAATACTTTCTTTCATCGTCATTGCGGCGACGGGAGATATCCCCGCCAGGCCGTTATTTGCATTAGCCGCAGACACCGTCAACGAAATTAAGGTCAGGGAGGCAGATAATCTGAGTAACCGGTAATTGCATTTCATCTTCTTTATATCCCCCGACGCCAGGTGGCAGTTAAATAAATACCCAGGAAGAGGTACAAATAATTCTCCAGTGATCCCTCACTCCTTCTCGATTAATTTGGGTAATAGTTCCCCACACCCATTTCAATTGAGATGAGAGCCGTTCATTCTCTTTTTTCTTTTAAGAATTTACTTAAATATTTATCGATTCGCAGCATAACAAAATGTGATATGTGCAACCACACCCACAATGTTAATGTGGTGTTAAAAATAAGAAAAAAGATGGAGTTTCTGGACAGCGCGTTATAAAAGGCCTTTCGAATGAAACATATAAACCCTCTGTAATATAAAGAAAATTCTAAAATTAGTGGGTGTACATTTTTGCGTTAATTTCACCCCGAATCAGACACAAAGATTTTCAAAGAAATGTCAATTTAAGTAATCCAGTGAACAAAATCGAATTATTTTACTTTAAAAATAAAAAATCATGGATATATTAACTAATTTATAATTACAAATTAGTTTGTAATTCTGATTTTACCCAATAGTCCGGCAGCTTAAGCCAAATTTTTTAATTAAACATAGCGATAACAACATACTTAAAAGATTCATACATGTTTTTGATGCCTGATTAATGCAAAATCAATAATCACATTATTAAACTGTTTTTGGGTAACATCCCGTGTCTGTCCCGATTCCCTTTCCTGCAAAATGCTGTAAACTGCGACGTATTGCAACATTTTGCAGGATCTGTTTCTCATGCATAAAACCGCCAGACAAAAATATGTGCTTGATATTATTACTGAACAAGGCCAGGCGAGCATCACTGAGCTGGCAGACAAATTGCAGGTTTCGGCAGACACCATCCGCCGCGATCTGACCGATCTGGAAAAACAGGGGCTGGCGCAGAAAAACCATGGCGGCGCCATCGCGCTCAATCTCTCGACGATGACCCGTGCGAGCAGGAATACCTTGCTGCCTGAAATTAAGCAGCGGCTGGGTAAACAGGTTGCGCAGTGCGTTCCTGCCGGTTCAACGCTTTTTCTTGACGCCGGGAGCACGCTTCTGGCCGTGGCCTCTTTCCTTCAGGGGCCGCTGACCCTCATCACCCCTTCTCTTGATATCGCCCAACAGGTTAGCGACAGGGACGATATTGACCTGATCCTGCTCGGCGGCAGATGGGATCAGAAACAGCGCCTGTTTGCCGGAAGTGCCACCCTTTCCCTGCTATCTCGCTATCGGGCGGATATTGCCATTCTTGGCGCCTGCGCCATCCATGCCGAACTCGGATTAAGCGCCAGTCAGGAGGCGGATGCCGAGGTGAAGCGAGCCATGCTGGCCGCAAGCCAGACACACTGGATAGTCGCCGACCATCTGAAACTCAACCAGTGCGAACCGTATCTGGTGTCGGGGTTATCGCAGATCCATCAACTGTTTTTAGATCGTCCCTGGGCAGAGCTTGGGGACCATAGCGCCTTGCAGGTTACCGTTTGCGCGCATTAACGTGGAGAAGGTCATGAATAAAGTGAAGACAATCAATATCGCGCTGATCGGGTATGGTTTTGTAGGTAAGACGTTCCATGCCCCGCTGATCCAGTCCGTCGACGGCCTGAAGCTGGCGGTGGTCTCATCCCGGGATGAAGAGAAGGTCAAACGCGATCTGCCGGACGTCCTTGTTGTCGCCACGCCTGAAGAGGCCATTTTGCACCCGGATATCGACCTGGTGGTTATCGCCTCCCCTAACGCGACCCATGCCCCGCTGGCCACGATGGCCCTGAACGCTGGTAAGCACGTGGTGGTGGATAAACCGTTTACGCTGGATATGCAGGAAGCGCGGGATCTGATTGCGCTTGCGCAGGAAAAACAGCGGCTGCTCTCTGTCTTCCATAACCGCCGCTGGGACAGCGATTTTCTCGGCATTAAGCAAGTCATTGAGCAAGGCAGCATCGGCAAGGTGAAACATTTTGAGTCACATATCGATCGTTTCCGCCCGGACGTTCGCGTGCGCTGGAGAGAGCAAAACGTTCCCGGCAGCGGCCTGTGGTTCGACTTAGGCCCGCACATGATTGACCAGACGCTACAGCTTTTTGGTCTGCCGCAGTCGGTACAGGGCAACATCGCCACCCTGCGTGACGGCGCGGAGATTAACGACTGGGCGCACGTGGTGCTGAATTATCCTGAACATAAAGTGGTCCTCCATTGCAGCATGCTGGTGGCGGGCGGCGTTTCCCGCTTCACCGTTCACGGCGATAAAGCCAGCGTGGTGAAAGCGCGCATCGATCAGCAGGAAACCCAGCTTCTGGCGGGTGTCATACCGGGCAGCGCAAGCTGGGGGGAAGACAGCGACGCGATGGTCCTGTTTAATGCCCAGGGCGAAACCAGCCCTATCCCTGCACCAAAAGGTGACCAGCGTCAGTACTATATACATGTGCGCGATGCCCTGACCGGCAAGATCGACAACCCGGTCCCTCCCGTGGAGGCTCTGGCGGTGATGGCGGTGCTGGAAGCGGCGGTTAAATCTTCGGAAACGGGTTCAACCCAGACACTGGATTTAACGGCGCAGGAGCGCGCGCAACTGCAATAAGCAGCGAAAAAAATGCCCTGCGGGTTTGCAGGGCATTTTCGGTTACTGACGTTTTTTCGGCGTCATTCGCAACAGCGTATTGTCTTTCCAGAAATAGTGATGCATCAGCGCGGCAAAGGCATGCAAACCAATCACGAAATAGCCCAGATTCGCCAGCGTCACGTGCCACGCTTTCAGGTTGTCCACCAGGTCAAAATTCCCCTCCGCCGCATGCGGCATCGTCAGGCCAAAGGCAAACCAGTCATTGCCACGGTTATACATCATCACCATGCCGATCAGCGGCAGCGCAATGAACAGCAGGTAGATCACCAGATGCCCCAGATGAGACAGCCCGGTGATCATCGCTTTTGGTTTCGGCTGAATGGGCGGCGCCGGGAATTTGAGGCGAATTAGCAGGCGCGCTACCATCAGCACCAGAATGCTAATCCCGCAGGAAACGTGGATCATATTAATCAGCGGGCGATCGGTTCGCGGGAACGACCCTCTGAACTCCATGGCGCAATAGGCCACAATGACTAAAAAAAAGACCAGCCAGTGAATGCTGATTTGCAAACCTGTATATTTTGTACGCATGTAATTTCCTGATGACTGTTACGGATTGCGCCAACATAACCAGCTTCGCCAAAAAATTCATTAAAATTTTGCATATCTCAAACGTAATGGCAAACGACCTGTTTATAAGGCCGGTATATTCGTTTACGAGGACGCAGAGGTTACCATGCTAACAAAAAACAAACTCACTTCTTGCAATTCAATATGTTACATAACACCTTTCCCTGCGCATCCCTGGTGTACGTTCCAGTAGTACGCTCCCACGCCCGCTTGCGTGACCTGTTGAGGTTTATTGAGCACGCAAATAAAATCGATAAAATAATTCAGTAAAAATTAAAAGCTGATTTTTTCTTAAATGGTCTTTCATTTTTTATAAATTTTTTTAAATCGCGAAGTCGCTATTATGGCAGCCGAACGGAAGAGGTCATTTAAAACACCTAACCGTTCATTTGTTATGAATCATTTTTTCTTTACATTTAACTACATTTTTCAAGGATCAAGGATGAAAAAGGCTATTCTTGCAACAGTAATCGCGTTGTGCACCACTTCCGCTTTCGCAGCTGAAACTGCTGTACTTAAAGTTAAAGGGACTTTAACTAACTCAGCTTGCACACCAGAAATCGGAAATGGCGGTGTGATTGACTATGGCAGAATTAATCTCGGTGGTTTATCTGCTACAGCCAACAATGTACTGGGTCAAAAAGAAGTTCCTGTAACTATTACCTGTACAGCGGCAACGAAAGTTGGCTTTAAAATTATGGATGACCGTACTGACAGCAATGCTCTGCTGCCGGTTGACATCAATGGTAATGCCGATATTTCTGACTCGTATTACACCTATGGTATAGGCAAAACTGCTGGCGGCGTTAAAATTGGTAACTATGGCCTGTGGATGAAGGATGTTACCGCAAACGGTGCAACCGTTGATGCTATTCTCATGAATGACAACTGGGGTACTGATAAGTGGGAAAAATCTGTCATTCCACGTAGCGACGCATTCTTTACTTCAGCCTTTGCGACCACGGGTACAACTGAACCACTGGCGATCACCACGGCAGGTTTTAACTTTGTTTCTAACCTGGTGATTCGTGATACCGCGACTCTGGCCATCACCGACGACACTCAGCTCGACGGTCAGGCTACTATGACTCTGGTATACCTGTAATCGCTATATTTGATTCAAATCGGGCCGGTTAAGGCCCGATTTTTTTTACGCCTGTAAATACACCACCTGCGTCTGCAAATATTCATTCAGACCGTGCTTACCATCTGCCCCGCCAATACCGGATTTACGCCATCCCGCATGGAAGCCCTGCATCGCTTCAAAATTCTCACGGTTAATATATGTCTCGCCGAATTTAAGCCCTTTAATGGCTTTCATGGCGATATTCAGATCCTGCGTATAAACAGACGAGGTTAAACCGTAGTCGCTGTCGTTGGCCATATTCAGTGCCTCTTCCAGCGTGTCGAAAACCACCACGGGCAGCACCGGGCCGAAGGTCTCTTCGTGCATGATGGCCATATCCTGACGCACGTCCAGCAGCAGCGTTGGCGGATAAAAATACCCTTTGCCTTCTGCGGCTTTACCGCCAAGGACCACTTTAGCGCCCTCCTGCACCGCGCGCGCCACCTTCTGCTCCACCCGCTCCAGCGCGGCGGCGTTGATCAGCGGCCCCATGGCAATATCCGTGCGTTCAGCCGGATTACCAAACTGAACGGCTTTCATTGCCTCGCCCAGGCGATTCACAAAGCGGTCGTAGATCCCCTTCTGGACATAGACACGTTCCGCACAGTTACAGACCTGTCCGGTATTGATGACGCGTGAATCGACAATCGCCTTCACCGCCAGCTCGAGGTCGGCATCATCCAGCACGATTGCCGGAGCTTTACCGCCCAGCTCCAGCCCCACTTTGGTGATATTTTTCGCAGCCGCAGCCATGATCTTCTCACCCGCCCCGACGCTGCCGGTCATGCTCACCATCGCCACTTTCGGGTTCCCGGCCAGTTCCTGCCCGACGGTTTCGCCGCGGCCCAGCACCAGGTTGAAGACGCCTTTCGGCAGGCCAATCTCATCGACGATTTTGGCAAACGCAATGGCGTTATTGGGGGTAAATTCGCTCGGTTTGATAACGATGGTGTTACCGGTAATCAGTGCGGGGGCGAGCTTGCGGGCAATCAGGAAGAAGGGAAAGTTCCAGGGCAGAATGCCGGTAGTGACGCCGAGAGCGCGCTTAAACACCAGGATACTCTCGCCCGGACGGTCGCTCTGAATGATTTCTCCTTCATACCGGCGCGCCCACTCGGCCATATAGTCGATATAGTCAGCGGTAAAGTTCACTTCCACTTCCGCCAGCTGCTGGATCTTGCCGCCTTCGGCCACAATCAGCGCGCTGATTTCACTGACGCGCTCGCGGATGCCAGCGGAAATTTTGCGCAGCCAGCTGGCGCGCTCAATGGCAGGCAGCGCCTCCCAGCCAGCCTGCGCGCGCTCTGCCGCGTCAATCGCTTTGCGGGCATCTTCGGCGGTGCCGTCGGGAATACGGGAAATGACCTCTTCCGTGGCCGGATTGATCACGTCAATCCATGCATCACCCTGCCAGGCAACAAACTGTCCATCAATATACATAGGATGTTGTACGGGTACTGTCATAACCTGCTCCTGTAATTGCACTGTTTTTAACAAGTAAACTTATTGTTAAAAACTATAATTACCGGGGCAATTGCCTACTCTATGAGGCTGTTTTTGTGAGATATCTCATAAAAGAAACGGGTCAGCCCGCTTTAAAAATCACAAATCGGCAACATAAGATGCCCGTTTGCGTAAAAGATGGCGCAAACGGGCAGAGCATTACAGCAGAGAACGGCTCACCAGCGCGTCGGTGAGAATGACGTCGTTTCGCAAGATCTGCCACGCGGCGTCCACGTCGGCAGGAATATCAACATGGGCGATAAAGTCACGGCCCGCCGGACCGTAGCCGTTGATGTCGTCCCTGAGTCGCGGAAGTTCACCCAGCACCAGCGACAGGTAGCGCTCTACCGGCCATAACCCCTCGGCCGGGCCGCGAAAGACCAGACCGTCGTCGCTGTTTTGCAGCACGGGTGTCAGGCCGGGATGACTCACCCATGCGGGCGAGTCGTTCTCGTCGCGGCATACGCGGGCAAACGTAGCCATTGTGCGACGCTGCATCGTCGGGTCCTGGGCCACCAGCACCCGGCTGGCGTTCAGTCCGGATTGTTTCATCAACGCCCGGCTGAAGCGGGCATTCTCACCACAGTTGGTCGACTGATCCTCAACGTGAAGACGCTCAACCGGAATGTTCCAGAACTCACGGGCGATGTCGGCCAGAATCGCCGCTTCAGCACGCCCGGTGGTGGGTATCCTGTTGTAGCGGGGGTGTTTCGCAATCGCGGCGTAGAGGAAGGTCGTCGAGTGACCGATCCCGCCGCTGATGATCAGAGGAGTACCCTGTTCAGCCGCGATTTTACAGGCAGCATCAATCGCGGGGATCACCGCGTTACCCGCCAGAATCACCAGATCAACGGGCTGGTTGTCCTGATAGTCGTCCTGAGCAAGCCACGCCCCGATGGTATTCACGGCGTCGAGGGTTGTGCCAGGCAGACAGGGGAAAAGTGCCATTGTCATCGTTACCTCCTTACAGCATACAGAGCCTTCGATTATCCCCCTTTCTGCGCATCATGCTATGGCATGAAGGCTGAAAAAAGGGCTGCGCCCCGCTCAACGAGCACTCACATTTGATTAACATGAGAAAATCGTATTCACTTGAATTATGATTTGCGTCAGTCTTAGAATCATTAGCCCGCTCACAATTCAACTTTTTGAAAGGTAAATCACGTTATGCGCCTGCCTCAACGCGACCCTTATGCTCCTCGCGAGTGGCAGCCACACGAGAAACCCGCCCTGCTGGGTTCCCCTTCCACCCCGGAACACCCGACGTCGAAACGGATCGCCTATGGCGTGGTCGGCCTGCTGGTGTGTCTGACCGGGGCGCTGGGTAACGCGGTCGTCACCGCCAATCTGCAAAATCTGCAAGGCACCTTCGGCGCCTGGTCGACCGAAATCGCCTGGCTGCCCGCCGTCTATGTCATGACCAACGTCTCCATCAACCTGCTGCTGGTGAAGTTTCGCCAGCAGTACGGTTTGCGCGCCTTTACCGAAGGCTTCCTGGTGCTGTATGTGCTGGTCACCTTTTTTCACCTGTTTGTGAACGATCTCAGTTCAGCGCTGATGGTACGTGCGGCACACGGGATGGTCGCCGCCGCGCTCAGCTCGCTCGGCATTTATTACCAGATACAGGCCTGGCCCGCGAAGCACCGCCTGAAGGCGCTGACCATCGGCATAACCGGATCGTCGCTGGCGATCCCGCTGGCGCGGCTGTTTTCCACCGAACTGTTACAGCTTGATGAGTGGCGCGGCCTGTACTTCTTCGAACTGGGTCTGGCCCTGATATCTCTCGCCTGCGTGATGGTGCTCAAACTGCCGCCGGGCGATCGGCGCAAGGTCTTCGAGAAGAAAGACTTCATCACCTTCTTTTTGCTGGCGCCGGGCATGGCGCTGCTGTGCGCGGTTCTGTCGTTAGGACGTCTGGACTGGTGGTTTGAAGCGCCGTGGATCGGCTGGGCGTTGTCCCTCTCGCTGGTGCTGATTGTCTCCGCGATCGTGTTTGAACATAACCGCAGCAACCCGCTGCTTAATACCCGCTGGCTCTCCAGCGGCAGCATCGTACGCCTGGGGCTGATTATGCTGCTGATCCGTATCGTGCTGGCGGAGCAGAACACCGGCGTCATCGGCTGGCTGCAATATGTGGGCCTACAGAATGAACAGATGACCCATCTGGCGTGGTCTATTTTCGCCGGAATCGTCTGCGGTATCGTCACCAGTTGTCTCACGATCAAACCCACTAAACTGGCCTGGCCGATTATTACCTCGCTGGCGCTGATGATTGTCGCCTCGCTGCTGGACAGCCAGTCCAACAACCTCACGCGGCCAGCTCAGCTGATGGTCAGTCAGTTCCTGCTGGGCTTCGGCAGCGCGTTCTTCCTCGCCCCGGCGATGCTGGCCGCCATTGGTGGCGTGATCGCCGATCCGCGCAATCTGGTCAGCTTTTCCGTGATGTTTGGCATGAGTCAGAACCTTGGGGGGCTGCTCGGTTCCGCGATCCTCGGCACCTTCCAGACCTGGCGCGAGAAGTACCACTCCAGCCTGCTGGCTGACCAGCTCACCACCCTGAATCCCCTGGTGAACGAACGTATTCAGCTTTACACCCAGATGTACAAAAGCCTGATTGGTGACAGTTCCCTGCTGGGAATTCAGGCCATTACCCAGCTTCAGACGGTGACGACGCTTGAGGCAAATATTCTGGCTTACAACGATACTTATTTACTGACGGCGAGCATTGCCACTGCCACGCTGGTCTGGATTTTATGGCGCTTGCTGCGTCTGCGCATCACTGCCCGTATGGCCCTAAAGAACGCCACTGGCACTAAGTAATCTATTTTTTCAGGAGAAGTTATGAGTCAGCAGGATGCCGCCAAAGAGCAGGCCAACACGCGCAAAAATGTGCGCGTCGTGTCCATTTTCACCGCCGCGGCTATCGGAATAGTCGGGGTGCTGGTGATCCTTTACGCCTGGCAGTTGCCCCCGTTCACGCGTCACACCCAGTTCACCGATAACGCCTACGTGCGCGGCCAGACAACGTTTATCAGTCCCCAGGTGAACGGCTACATTACCGAGGTCCATGTTCAGGATTTCGTGCAGGTAAAAAAAGGCGACCTGCTGTTGCAGATAGATGACCGGATCTACCGCCAGCGCGTCCATCAGGCCGAGGCGCAGCTGGCAATGAAAATTGCAGCCCTGAATAACAACCTGCAACAGCGCAAAAGCGCGGAAGCGGTAATTGCCAGAAACGAGGCGGCGCTGAAAAACGCCCGCGCCCAAAGCCTGAAAACCCAGGCGGATTTGAAACGCGTGAAGGATCTGACCGCAGACGGCTCCCTTTCCATTCGCGAGCGCGATGCGGCGTTGGCGAGTGCCGCACAGGGAAGCGCCGATATCGACCAGGCGAAAGCGACGCTTGAGATGTCACGCCAGGATTTACAGACGGTCATCGTCAATCGCGGTTCGCTGGAAGCGGACGTTGAGAATGCAAAAGCCGCGCTGGAACTGGCGCAGATCGATCTGCAAAACACGCGCATTATTGCCCCGCGTGACGGCCAGCTCGGTCAGATTGCGGTGCGACTGGGGGCGTACGTCACCGCCGGAACGCACCTGACCACGCTGGTCCCGCCGCAGCACTGGGTGATCGCCAACATCAAAGAGACGCAGCTGGCGAATTTACGCGTCGGGCAGTCGGTGAAATTCACCGTGGATGCCTTAAACGATAAAGCCTATCAGGGGCGCGTGGAGAGCATTTCCCCGGCCACTGGCGTGGAGTTCAGCGCTATCACCCCGGATAACGCCACGGGCAACTTTGTCAAAATCGCCCAGCGTATCCCGGTACGCATTGAGGTACTCGGTGAGCCGGAGGCGTACCGGCTACTGCGCCCAGGCATGTCGGTGCAGGTGACCATCGACACGCGGGAGGCGAAACAATGACGCTTCGCCCGATAGCCGCCCTGCTGATGATGGCGACCCTGGCGGGGTGCCAGTCGGTGGACGTTGAGCCAGCCAAATCGTCACTGCTTATTCCGGCCCAGTGGCGCGCGGTGTCGGGACCGACCAGCCCGACAGAGCAGCTCTGGTGGCGGAATTTTCACGACAACAATCTGAACCGCTATGTGGATCAGGCGCTGAAGAATAACAGCGACGTGCTGCTTGCCCGCGAGCGGATTAATGAGTACCAGGCCCGGGTGTACGCCGCCGACGGCAGCCTGTTTCCGTCGCTGGATGCGGGCGTGACCGGCACGCGCGCGCGCTCGCAGTCCGCCACCACGGGGCTTCCGGTATACGGTACGCTGTACAAAGGCAGCCTGACCGCCAGCTACGACGTGGATATCTGGGGCGTAAACCGCAGCACCTCTCGTGCCGCTGAAGCGTCGCTGGAAGCACAAAAGGCCGCCGCCGCCGCGGCAGATCTTACCGTCGCATCGTCGGTCGCTTCCGGGTACGTCACCCTGCTGTCGCTTGACGAACAGCTTCGCGTTACCCGTTCCACGCTGAAATCGCGTGAAGAGGCGTTCAACCTCGCTAAACGCCAGTTTGAGACGGGATACAGTTCACGCCTTGAGCTGATGCAATCGGATTCTGAGCTTCGCGCCACCCGTGCCCAGGTTCCACTGCTTCAGCACCAGATTGCGCAGCAGGAGAATGCGCTTAGCCTGCTGCTGGGCAGCAACCCGGGTGAGGTTGCGCGCGGTGAAAGCTTCGACGCCCTGACGCCGCTGAAACTGCCCTCCCAGCTACCGTCGACGTTACTGAATCGGCGTCCGGATATCGTCCAGGCTGAACGTCAGCTGATTGCGGCGGACGCGACGCTGGCGGCCTCGCGCGCCAGCCTGCTGCCGTCGATCAACCTTACGGCCACGGGATCGGTGCAGGATCGCACGCTGTCGGGGTTGCTGGATAACCCTCTCCAGCTCTGGAGCGTGGGCGGCAGTATTCTTGCGCCGCTGCTGAACCGTCAGGCACTTAATGCGCAGGTAGATATCTCCCAGTCCCAGCGGAATCAGGCGCTGTACAGCTACGAAAAAACCGTGCGTAACGCATTTGCCGAGGTGAATGACAGCCTTGATGCCATCACCCGCTATCAGGAACAGCTAACCGAGCTGCTGGCACAGCAGGAGGTCGCGCAGGAGACGCTGCGGATTGCGCAAAACCGCTACCGCAACGGGTACTCTTCTTATCTGGATGTGCTTGATGCGCAGCGTACGCTGTTCTCGGTGCAGACCAGCGTGGTACAGGTGAAAAATAACCTGCTGCTGGCGCAAATTGATTTGTATAAAGCGCTGGGCGGCGGTTGGATCAGTGCCTGAAGACATGCCGGGTGGCGGCTACGCCTTACCCGGCCTACATTTCGCCCCCCGACGATCCCCCCGAGGAGACAATCTATGCAATCGCAGTGGTGTTCAGTAGATAATTACATGATTTCTTCGCTTATTCCTGAGGATGAGGTTCTCTCGAAGATCCTGGATAACAACAAACGCGCCGGTTTACCCGAGCACGATGTTGCCGCTAATCAGGGGCAACTGCTGGCGCTGTTTGTCCGCATGACACAAGCGCGTCGAATTCTGGAGATTGGCACGCTGGGTGCGTATAGCTCAATCTGGATGGCGCGCGCCCTGCCACCGGACGGAAAGCTGATTACGCTTGAAGCGGACCCGACACATGCCGCGGTTGCACGCCAGAACATTCACCTTGCAAAACTCAGCGATCGTATTGAACTGATTGAAGGCCCGGCGCTAAAGTCGCTCGAGAATTTCGGTGACGTCCCGCCCTTCGACCTGATCTTTATTGATGCCGATAAGCCTAACAATCCCGGTTACCTGGAGTGGGCGCTGCACTACGCCCGTCCCGGCACGGTCATTATCGGCGACAACGTGGTGCGCGACGGCGAGGTGATTAACGGGCAAAGTGAGGATGCGCGCGTACAGGGAGTACGGAAGTTTATCGAGATGACTGGAGATAACCCGCGTATAACCGCCACCGCGCTGCAAACGGTGGGCATTAAGGGATGGGATGGGTTTACGTTGGCAATGGTGAACGGGTAAATCAAAGCCGGGTGGCGGCTACGCCTTACCCGGCCTACATGTTCTCCATATTCTCTCGTAGGCCCGGTAAGCGCAGCGCCACCGGGCGACGGTTTTAGGCGGAAATCTGCTCCATTGCCTGCAAAATACGCTTGTCCGAAATCGGGTACGGCGTGCCAAGCTGCTGAGCAAAGAAGCTGACGCGCAGCTCCTCGATCATCCAGCGGATCTCCCGCACGTCGTCATCATCACGACGCGCCGGAGGCAGCTTGTTCAGCCACTGCTGCCACGCCTGCTGCACGTTTTCGACCTTCAGCATCTGCGCGCGATCGCGGTGTGGATCCACCGCCATTTTCTCCAGACGTTTCTCAATCGCCTGCAAATAACGCAGCGTATCCCCCAGACGCTTGAAGCCGTTGCCGGTGACAAAGCCGCGATACACCAGCCCCGCCATCTGCGCCTTCACGTCCGACAGCCCCAGCGCCATGGTCATATCCACCCGCCCCTTCAGGCGCTTGTTGATATTGAACACGGCGGTGAGGATCTGCTCGACCTGTTTGGCAATCTCTACCACGGTGTCGTTCAGCTCCGCGCGCACCTTTTCATGAAGCTGAGCAAAGCCCTCTTCTGACCAGACCGGGCCGCCCGCCTCGTGGATCAGCTTATCCACGCCGCAGGAGATGCAGTCGTCGATCAGATCCAGCACTTTACCGTACGGGTTAAAGTACAGCCCCAGCTTGGCTTTGTTCGGCAGCTTCTCGTGCAGATACTTAATCGGCGACGGGATATTGAGCAGAAGCAGTCGACGCAGCCCGCGCCACATCATCTGCTGTTGCTCCTGCGGATTATCAAACAGTTTAATCGCCACGCTGTCGCGCTCATCCACCAGCGCGGGCCAGGCTTTGACCTTATAGTTGCCGCGCTTCTGCTCGTAGCTTTCGGGAAGCTGACCAAAGCTCCAGATATGCAGCCCGCTCTGCTCAATGCCGTCGTCCGCCACCGCAGAAAGCGTCTCCTGGACTTTACCTTTCAGCGCCTCTTTCAGCGCCGTCAGAGAGCGGCCCTCAAGCAGCTTTTTGTTTTTATCGTCCACCACGCGGAATGTGATTTTCAGGTGATCGGGCACCTGATCCCAGTTCCAGTCTTCGCGGTCAATGGTGGTGCCGGTCATGCGTCGGAACTCCCGCTCAAGCGCATCCAGCAGCGACAGCTCCAGCGGCGTGACGCGGCCTAGGAACGCTTCGGCGTAGTTCGGCGCTGGCACAAAGTTACGCCGCACCGGTTTAGGCAGGGATTTGATTAATGCAATAACCAGCTCGCGGCGCAGGCCAGGGATCTGCCACTCAAACCCGCTCTCATCCACCTGGTTTAGCAGTGGCAGCGGAATGTGCACCGTCACACCATCGGCATCCGCGCCCGGCTCAAACTGATAGGTCAGACGCAGCTTGAGGTTGCCCTGATGCCAGAAGTTCGGGTAGTCGAGCTTACTGACCGACTCCGCACCCTCTTTAATCAACATGTTCTTTTCGAAGTTGAGCAGGTCCGGGGTCTCTTTACTGACTTTCTTCCACCAGCTGTCGAAATGGCGCGCGGAGATCACATCATGGCTGATGCGCTGGTCGTAAAAATCAAACAGCGTCTCGTCGTCCACCAGAATGTCGCGACGGCGGGACTTGTGCTCAAGCTCTTCCACTTCAGCGCGCAGCTTCAGGTTTTCACGGAAGAAGGCGTGGCGCGTCTGCCAGTCACCTTCCACCAGCGCGTGGCGGATAAACAGCTCGCGGCTGAGCGCCGGGTCTATCTGGCTGTAGTTAACCTTACGCGCAGCAACCACCGGCAGGCCGTAGACGGTGACTTTTTCCGTCGCCATCACCGCGCCCTGACCGCGCTCCCAGTGCGGCTCGCTGTACGAGCGTTTCAGCAGGTGCTGCGCCACCGGTTCAACCCATTCGGGGTCAATACGCGCGGCAATGCGTCCCCACAGGCGGCTGGTTTCCACCAGCTCGGCGACCATGGTCCACTTCGGCGGCTTTTTGAACAAGCCGGAACCCGGGAAGATGGAGAAACGCGCATTACGCGCGCCGGTATATTCCTGCTTATCCGCATCCTTCATCCCGATATGGGACAGCAGGCCGGTCAGCAAGGCGATATGAATTTCGCGATACTCCGCCGGTTCGCTGTTCACCGGAATGCCCAGCTCTTTCACCACCTGACGCAGCTGGGTGTAGATATCCTGCCACTCGCGCACGCGCAGGTAGTTGAGGAAATCCACCCGGCACTGACGGCGGAACTGGTTCGACGAGAGCGCTTTTTGCTGCTCGCCGAGGTAGTTCCACAGGTTCACAAAGGCAAGGAAATCGGACTCTTTATCGTGGAAGCGGCGGTGTTTTTCATCCGACGCCTGCTGTTTGTCCATCGGGCGCTCGCGCGGATCCTGAATGGAGAGCGCCGAGGTGATGATCATCGCCTCACGCACGCAGCCGTGCTTTTGCGCCTCCAGCACCATGCGCGCCAGACGCGGATCGACCGGCAATTGGCTTAGCTGGCGGCCCAATGGCGTAAGCTTATAGGCCGTCGCCTGCGCGTCGGTGGTGATGGCCCCCAGCTCTTCCAGCAGGCGCACCCCGTCCTGGATATTGCGTTTGTCCGGCGCTTCCACAAACGGGAAGGCGGCGATATCGCCCAGCCCCAGCGCGGTCATTTGCAGGATAACGGATGCCAGGTTGGTGCGCAGAATTTCCGGGTCGGTAAACTCCGGGCGCGACAGGAAATCGTCTTCCGAATAGAGACGAATGCAGATCCCTTCCGACACGCGGCCGCAGCGACCCTTACGCTGATTAGCCGACGCCTGGGAAACCGGCTCGATCGGCAGGCGCTGAACTTTGGTGCGGTAGCTGTAGCGGCTGATGCGCGCCGTACCCGGGTCAATCACATATTTAATGCCCGGTACGGTCAGCGAGGTTTCGGCCACGTTGGTCGCCAGCACAATGCGGCGCCCGCTGTGCGGCTGGAACACGCGGTTCTGCTCGCTGTTCGACAGGCGCGCGTACAGCGGCAGGATCTCGGTGTGGCGCAGATCGCGCTTGCTGAGCGCATCGGCGGTATCGCGGATCTCGCGCTCGCCGCTCATGAAGATCAGAATGTCGCCAGCACTCTCGTTGCCCAGTTCGTCGACGGCATCGAAGATGGCCTGAAGCTGGTCGCGCTCGGTATCGTCCGCCTCTTCCACAATCGGGCGATAGCGCACTTCAACCGGGTAGGTTCGGCCTGAAACTTCAATGATCGGCGCATTGTTGAAATGTTTTGAGAAGCGTTCCGGGTCGATGGTCGCGGAGGTGATGATGATTTTCAGATCCGGACGCCGCGGCAAAAGCTCTTTCAGGTAGCCGAGCAGGAAGTCGATGTTCAGGCTGCGCTCGTGCGCTTCATCGATGATAATGGTGTCGTACTGCATCAGCAGACGATCCTGCTGGATTTCCGCCAGCAGAATACCGTCGGTCATCAGCTTAACCATGGTGTTGTCGCTGACGTGATCGCTGAAACGCACCTTGTAACCGATGCAGCCGCCCGGCTCCGTTTGCAGCTCGTCGGCAATACGGTTCGCCACGGTACGCGCCGCCAGACGACGCGGCTGGGTGTGGCCGATCAGCCCTTTCACCCCGCGGCCCAGCTCCATGCAGATTTTCGGTAGCTGGGTGGTTTTACCTGAACCGGTTTCCCCTGCAACGATCACCACCTGGTGGTCGCGCACGGCTTCAAGAATGTCCTGCTTTTTCTGGCTGACGGGCAGGTTTTCCGGGTAGGTAATCGCCGGGCGTGCGGCTTCTCGCAGCACAACTTTCCCTGCCGCCTGTTCAATCTCTTTGGCCATCTCCTGGTAAATGGCCTGTTGTGCATCAGGATTTTTAACCTTCTTCACGCCGTGCAGACGGCGCGCAAACCGCTGTCTGTCGCGCAGCATCAGCGAATCAAGCTTTTGCATCAGCATCGGGAAGGTCAATTTTGGTTGTTCTGTCATAGCGTTAACGGGCAGTGCACTGCCGGATAAAATCTCTTTTTAATGATTGCTATAGAGTACCACATCAGCGCTTTTCGCGCCTTATTCAAAAAATTCGAACATAGGCTTCGATATATTGCGCTATCCCTGTGGCAGGATTGTGAATAAAGTGTCAACAAGCAACGGGGCAACCCCCTTCAATCAAATACAAAACAGGAATTTCCCATGAGCAAAGTATTAGTGTTGAAATCCAGTATTCTGGCAGGGTACTCACAGTCTGGTCAGCTGTCCGACTATTTCGTTGAACAGTGGCGTGAACAGCATACCGCGGATGAAATCACCGTGCGTGACCTGGCGGCAAACCCAATCCCTGTGCTGGACGGCGAGCTGGTTGGCGCGCTGCGTCCGAGCGATGCGCCGCTTTCCCCGCGTCAGCAGGAAGCCCTGGCGCTCTCCGACGAGCTGATTGCTGAATTGCAGGCGCACGACGTTATCGTCATCAACGCCCCAATGTACAACTTCAACATTCCTACCCAGCTGAAGAACTACTTCGACCTGGTCGCCCGCGCTGGCGTGACCTTCCGTTACACCGAGAACGGCCCGGAAGGTCTGGTAAAAGGTAAACGCGCTATCGTCCTGACCAGCCGCGGCGGTATTCACAAAGATACCCCAACCGACCTGGTTGCACCGTACATGACGCTGTTCCTGGGCTTCATCGGCATTACCGACGTGAACTTCGTGTTCGCTGAAGGTATCGCTTACGGCCCGGAAGTGGCCACCAAAGCACAGACCGACGCGAAAGCCGCTATCGACAGCCTGGTCGCAGCGTAAGATTTCCCCCTCTCACCGCCCGGTGGGAGGGTTTTTCTTTTCCCCGTATTTCGTTATCATCCGCACCCCCTTTCCAGCCCGGCGGCCTGATGTCTGTCATTATCGATACGTTTATCGCTCCACCCTGTCACGACGACATTGAGATCCTCTGGCAGGACGAACATCTGCTGCTGATCAACAAACCTTCCGGTCTGCTCAGCCTGTCGGGGAAAAATCCGCAAAACCTCGATTCCGTTCACTACCGTCTGGTTCAAACCTTTCCCGGCTGCACGCTGGTGCATCGTCTTGATTTTGGCACTTCGGGTCTGATGGTCATTGCGCGTAACAAAGCGATAAACGCCGCGCTTTGCCACCAGTTCAGCCAGCGCGCCGTGAACAAGGTTTACACCGCCCTGTTGTGCGGGCATGTGGAACAGGACGAAGGGAGCGTGGATGCGCCGATTGCCAAAGATCCGGCGCTGTTTCCGCTGATGACAATCTGTGCCCATACCGGTAAACCCGCGCGTTCCCGCTATCGGGTGATGGAACGGATAGACCAGGATACGACAGGGCCGTTGACGCGGGTAGCGCTTACCCCGGAAACCGGACGCACCCACCAGCTGCGCATTCACTGCCAGCAGTTAGGCCATCCTATTCTGGGGTGCGATCTGTATGGTGGTCTGAAATGGCCGGGCGCTGAAGATACGCCCCGGCTGATGCTGCATGCCAGCGAACTGCATTTTATTCATCCGGTGAGCGGCGAGACGATGAACATCCGTCACGCCGCGCCATTCTGAGCGGGGTTTACCACATTAAATCGTCAGGGATTTTGAAATCTGCATACGGATCGTCTTCATCCTGCTCTTCCTGACTCAGCGCGCTGTTAAGCACAATGCTGTCCGCATCGCGCTGGGCAATCTTATCCGCCACCACCGCGGGGATAATTGCGTACTCGCAGTCGCCCTGGGCGTTAATCACCAGACGGGCAATTGCCAGACGACCGTTGATCAGCTGCGTCTGGGTCTGCTTATCGACCTCGATTTTTTTGATCAGGTTGCCGTCGGTAAAGTTAAAGGTGATGTTGCCTTTTGCCACGGTGATGCGGTTCATCTCAATCAGCTGCTTCACCTGCGCTTTAAACTCTTTCGCCAGTACCGCCTGCTTCTGCTGTTCGCTTAGCTGCCTGTCGCGCTCAAGCTGCGCCTTCTTGTTCTCTTCTACCGCTTCACGGGCCTCACGCGCCTGTACGCGCGATTTCTTTGCCGTGCGCTGCACCTTCGCCACTTTCTTGCTGCTGACTAAGCCCGCTTTCAGCATCTGCTCTTGTAGGGTGAGTTTTGTCATGATCGTTTTAAACCGGTTGGAAATTTCGGGGGATTATACCTGAACGGGCCGCGCATGAAGAACCCTCATGTTGCAGTGAAATTAAGTCACTTCCCCTGCGCCAGTCGCTCAGGCATAAATTATGCATTGATAACGTTCCGGCAACATGAACTTAGGATGCATAACCAAATGAGTCAGGCTTTCACATTTACCCTTAAGCGCAGTTGCTTCGATGAAAATTATAACCCGTCAGAAAATACGCGTACCACCACCAACTTCGCTAACCTGGCGCGTGGCGAGAAGCGTCAGGAGAACCTGCGCAATACGCTGGTGATGATCAACAATCGCTTCAACGCGCTGGCGAGCTGGGATAACCCAAAAGCCGACCGTTATGCCGTCGAGCTGGAGATTATTTCAGTTGATATGAATATTGGCGGCGATTTTACTTTCCCGGCCATCGAAATTCTGCAAACGACGATCGTCGATAAAAAGACCCACGAGCGCATTGAAGGCATCGTCGGGAATAACTTTTCATCGTATGTCCGTGACTATGATTTCAGCGTTCTGCTGCTGGAGCATAATAAAGATCGGCCCCGCTTCACCCTCCCCGAAAATTTTGGTGAGCTGCACGGGAATATCTTTAAAAGCTTTATTCATTCTGCGGAATATCAGGCGAACTTTAAAAAAGCGCCGGTGATCTGCCTGAGCGTCTCCAGCAAAGACACCTACCGCCGTACCGGTAATCACCACCCGGTGCTGGGCTTTGAATACCAGCCGGACGGCGAGTCGCTAACTGAACAGTACTTCGCGAAGATGGGCCTGAAAGTTCGCTACTTCATGCCGGAAAACAGCGTCGCGCCGTTTGCCTTCTTCTTCACCGGCGATTTACTGCGCGATTACACCAATCTGGAATTGATCGGCACCATCAGCACCATGGAGACGTTCCAGAAGATCTATCGCCCGGAAATTTATAATGCCAATTCCGCCGCGGGACAGTGCTATCAGCCCGACCTGAATCAGCAGGATCACTCATTAACAAAAATCGTCTATGACCGTGAAGAGCGCAGTCGGCTGGCCATTGAACAGGGTAAATATACCGAAGAGCGGTTTATCAAACCTTATAAAGCCTTTCTTGAGCAGTGGTCCCATCACTTCACGCTTTAATTTAATACGGATAAAAGGTTTCTTCTTATGAAAACATTGCTCCCGACATCGACGGCTGGCAGCCTGCCGAAACCCACCTGGCTTGCGCAGCCGGAAACGCTGTGGTCGCCGTGGAAATTACAGGACGACGAACTGCTGGCGGGAAAACAGGATGCGCTGCGTTTGTCTCTGGATGAACAGATCCGCGCCGGGATTGATATCGTCAGCGACGGGGAACAAACCCGCCAGCATTTCGTCACCACCTTTATTGAACATCTCAGCGGCGTGGATTTTGAGAACCGTCAGACGGTACGCATCCGTAACCGTTACGATGCAAGCGTACCGACGGTAGTGGACGCGGTGGCGCGTCAGAAGCCGGTGTTCGTGGACGACGCGAAATACCTGCGCCAGCTGACGGATAAGCCGATCAAGTGGGCGCTGCCTGGCCCGATGACCATGATCGATACGCTATACGATGCCCACTATAAAAGCCGTGAAAAGCTGGCCTGGGAGTTCGCAAAAATTCTCAATCAGGAAGCCCGCGAGCTGGAGGCGGCTGGCGTTGACATTATTCAGTTCGATGAACCGGCCTTTAACGTCTTTTTTGACGAGGTGAATGACTGGGGGATCGCCGCGCTGGAGCGCGCCATTGAAGGGCTGAAATGCGAAACCGCGGTACATATCTGCTACGGGTACGGTATTAAAGCCAATACGGACTGGAAAAAGACGCTCGGCTCCGAATGGCGCCAGTATGAAGAGGCGTTTCCTAAGTTGCAGACTTCAAAGATCGATATTATCTCGCTGGAGTGCCACAACTCGCGCGTGCCAATGGATCTGCTTGAGCTGATCCGCGGTAAAAAAGTGATGGTCGGCGCAATTGACGTCGCCACCCAGACCATCGAAACGCCGGAAGAGGTCGCCGATACGCTGCGCAAGGCGTTGCAGTTTGTTGATGCAGACAAGCTGTATCCGTCAACCAACTGCGGCATGGCTCCCCTCTCCCGCCAGGTTGCCAACGGTAAGCTGAAGGCGCTAAGCGCCGGGGCGGAGATTATCCGTCGCGAGCTAGCCCGCTAATCCTCAGGTTTGCCAGTACAGCGGCGTACCGAACCGCTCAATATAGTAGTCAATCACCGCCCTGACGTTCAGGGGCGGATGACGCGCGTTCGGGTAAATCGCCGCAATCGTCAATGGCTCCGTATTGATTGAACACTCCCTCTCCGGCAGCAACGCCACCAGCTCACCGCTTTTGAGCCGTTCGCTCACCATCCAGTCCGGAAAAAGGACAATGCCCATGCCGCCCAGCGCCGCAATCAGGAGTGTTTCCGCGTTATTGGAAGTCATCAGCGGTACGACCGGATAGTGAACCCAGGCCTCGCCCGGCTGTCGGATCAGCCAGCGGTTAGGCCCGGACGAGCCGCGGTAAACCAGACAGTGGTGACGGCTGAGATCGTCCGGCCCCTCGGGCGCGCCATATTTTTGCAGATAGTCCGGCGAGGCCGCCAGATGATAGAACTGCTGCCCGAACACCCGGGCGTGAAACGAGGAGTCCGTCAGCGCGCCGATGCGAAAGATAACGTCCGCCGCGTCGCGGTGCGGATCGATAAAATCGTCGGTGAGGGTCAGCTCAACAGAGAGTCGAGGATAACGCGCCAGAAGTCCGGGCAGGCCCGGCGCGATATGCCTCTGTCCAAAAAAGACCGGGCCATTGATACGCAGCGTGCCCGACGGCTCGCGGGCGCGTTCATCCAGCTCGCGTCGCGCATCCTCCAGATTCCCGGCCATCGCCCGAGCATAGCGCACAAAAAGATGCCCGCTCTCTGTAGGGATTATCGCCCGCGTGTTGCGGTAGAAAAGCTGTTGCCCGAGGGCGTCCTCAAGCTGGTGGATCACGCGGGAAACCTGCGACGCGGAGATCCCTTCCCGCCGCGCAACCATGGAGAAATTCTGCGTTTCATAAACGTCGATGAAGATCAGCAGCGCGCGAATGCTGATATGTCCGGCATCCATCATTAATGCATTTCCTGCACAGGTGTTTCCTGCATTATGGCATTTTTCTCAATGATGTTCAGACGTAATCTTCTCCGCCTGGAAAAAGGAGAGAAGCATTATGCACATCATTTTAATTTTACTGGTGATTGCCGGCGGCATGGGGCTGTCCGTGGAAGCCGGGCTGCTGGGGCCGCTGGGCGCAGAGGTGGGTGATCTGTGGGCGGCGTTCAGCATATTCAGCGTGGGGACGGGGCTGACGTTTCTGCTGATGCTGTTTTTCAGCCCGCGTAACAGCCCCTCATTTTTTGCGCAACCGTCATGGCACCTGCTGGGCGGCGTGCTCGGCCCGGTTTACGTCATCATTCTTACCATTGCCACCCCGGCGATCGGCATCGCCATGACGATGATTGGCATTCTGGCCGGCCAGGTATTTAAAAGCCTGATTATTGACCACTATGGCCTGCTCGGTACGCCGCACCGCAGGATCGATACAAAACGCATTATTGCGCTGGGATTTATCATTGCCGCGCTGATCCTCGTGGCGCAGGGGTAACGTTATGACAGTAATTATGATTATTCTGGCCGTGATTGGCGGCGCGACGCTGAGCATTCAGGCCGCCATCAACGGGCAATTAGGCGGCAACGTGGGGGTATTCAAAAGCGCATTTCTGACCTTTTCCGTCGGCGCGCTGGTGACCGCCCTGCTCATCTTCTTCTTTGAGCCGAAACAGGCGGTCAGCCTGATGGATGTGCCCAAATGGCAGCTTCTGGGCGCTCTGTGCGGCGTACCCTATATCGTGATTATGGTGCTCGCGGTGCAGCGTATCGGCACCGCCGTTGCTACGGTCGCGGTGATCCTGGGCCAGCTGGCCATGAGCATGCTGATTGATAACTTTGGCTGGCTGAATAATGAAGCCATTCCGTTTTCAATGAGCCGTCTGGGGGCCGTGGTTTGCCTGAGTATTGCTCTGTTCTTTATCTACTCCAGCAGTAAACCCCGGCCCGAAGGCGATTAACCTCCGTCTTTGCGGGTAAAGAATAGCGTCACCGTGGCGACGGTGACGCCAAATTTTTTCATTTCGGTTTTATTGAACAGATGGGTGCTGTCCTGCAAATACATCCAGTCATCAAAGTGCAGCAGCCAGGTTTTACCGTCCGCCTTCACGTTCATGCTGTAGCGCCAGTTCAGGGCGTTGCCCGCCGCCTGGCCTGTGGCGATACCCTCGATGTCCCCCGCCGTACCTTCGTAGCGATCCTGACCAACGCGGCGGATATGCCACACGCGCTGCTGCTTCTCGCCATCGTCATAAACAAAATGCTCGTTCAGCGTCAGCGTATCGCCGATAACATCCCCGGCAATCTCAACGTGAAAACGGCGGATCTGCTTACCGCTGCGATCCTGCACCATCCCCCACGCCTCGGTTTTCCCCTGGAAGTAAGTAAAAATGTCCAGCCGTGGCTGCTGCTGACGATACTCTGTCACCTCTGTGCTGCACCCGGCCACCAGCATCGTCAGGGCAAGCGCCATTAACAGGAAACGTTTCATTTTGGTCCTCCGGTTAACTGCTGACGCAGTTCAGGATATTCGGTGCGGGGATCGAGCCAGATCGCCAGAAAGCGTGAGCTAAACGCTGCCGTCTGGCGTGGCCCGAGTGGCGTAAATTTTTTCTGCGCCGCCGAGGGGCGATACCAGAACTGCCCCTGACCGTTATTAACCACAAATGCGAGCTGCGTGCCGGACGTGACGTCGGGCCAGAGCGCTTTGAGCATCCGCAGCCAGGCTTCACTCTGCGGCTCCTGCTGCAAAATGCCCTGCGCCTGCCACTGGTCGCGTGTCGCCTCAACCAGGTCGTCACCATCGATGTCGCGCGCGTAGGTGATAATCAGCGCATTATCGCGGTCTAAGCCCGTATACCGACCATCAGGCGTCAACAACTGCGAGGTATAGACGGTAAACGGTCCCCAGGTGAGTGTGGCATCGCCCACCTTGCGCCAGCTCAGCCAGTCTGCCGCCTGCGCGGAACAGGTGAAGACGGACAACGCGAGCATGAGTAACAGATTTCTCATTGTTGTCTCCCCATCAACAGGTGGAAAAAGAGCATCAGCACCAGCCAGCCGGGGAACATCCAGCTGACGACGATAAAGGTCGGCTCCAGGAACGTAATGGCTCCCAGACGCTCGCCGATCAGGTAGGCCACCGGCCCGCCAAGGGTCGCCAGCACCGTCAGCAACCAGCCTGGTAAGGTGGTCGTGCGGGTCAGTTGCGTCCAGACGGTGGCAAACATCAACCACAGCGCCACCATCCACAGCGGCATCAGCGATGCGCCCGTGAACGCAATCAGCCCCGTCAGCGCCCAGAGCGCGTCAAGCAGCGCGCCCGAGGCAGCCAGCACAAGGGCGTATACCCGGTATGCTGGCGGTAACAACAGCCAGGCCAGCACCGCCAGCGCGATCCAGATGACCAGTCCCTGCTCGCGAAACAGCACCACCAGCGTCCAGTAGAGATCAAACCCGATGGCCAGCAGAAAAACCTGCCCGTAGCGCTTCATACGCGTTCCGCAGTCAGCTGCACCACGCTGATGGTGCGGGCGTTAAACCCGGCTTCACAGTAGCCGAGGTAGTACAGCCACATCCGGCGAAAACGTTCATCGAACCCAAGCTGTTCAATCTCCTGCCAGGCGTGAACGAAGCGCTGACGCCAGTGCGCCAGCGTGCGGGCGTAGTCCGGTCCCATATCGAAGAGATTACGCACCACAAAATCGGTATGGCGGGTCATCAGTTCGTTCATGGCGGTGATGCTGGGCAAAAAGCCGCCGGGGAAGATATAGCGCTGAATAAAATCGACGCTTTTGCTGTAGTCGCGATAGCGCTGATCCTGAATGGTGATGGCCTGAATCGCCATCCGTCCGCCCGGACGCAGACGCGCCTGGCAGGTGCGGAAAAACGTTGGCAGGTAGCGTTGACCGACGGCTTCAATCATCTCGACCGACACCAGCTTGTCGTAGACTCCGGTCAGATCGCGGTAGTCGCAGAGCAGCACCTCCACGCGATCCTGCAACCCCGCCCGGGCGATCCGCGCGGTGGCCCAGTGGTACTGCTCCTGCGACAGCGTGGTGGTGGTCACCCGGCAGCCGTAATGACGGGCGGCATATTCCGCCATCGCCCCCCAGCCGGTGCCAATCTCCAGCAGATGGTCGTTTGCCGTGAGCGCCAGCTGGTCACACAGCCTTGCCATTTTTGCCTGCTGAGCCGCGGTCAGATCCTGCTCCTCCCCGCTAAACAGCGCGCTGGAGTACAACAGGTGTTCATCGAGGAAATGGGCGTAAAAGGTGTTGCCCAGATCGTAATGGGCGGCAATATTTTCCCGCGCCTGAGCGCGTGAGTTGCGCCGCATCCAGTGCCGTAGCCGCTCCACCGGTTTTCCGAGCAGGCGAAACCCTTTTTCCAGCTTGCCGAGGATCTGGCTATTGCGCGCAATCAGCTCCAGCAGCGGCGTCAGGTGGGTTGTCTCCCATTCCCCATCCATCCACGCTTCTGCCGCGGCGAGGCTGCCCCCGGTTAAAATGCGCCAGTAGACGCCCGGTGCAAGTACCTGCACCTCAGCGTGAAGCGCGGCGGAGGCGTCGCCGAAATGGAACGTCTGCGCGCCTTCACGCAGCGTCAGCGAGCCACCGCGCAGGCCATTCAGCAGGCGGAAGAGCAACCATCGCGCGACGCGGACGTTGCGCGGGATATCGGGTTCAAGCGCAAAGACGGGATCGGTCATGATCGTTCACTCCTGCTGAGGGGATGGTTATGCAGCGGCACGCGCTTCAGCCACAGCCTGAGCGCCTGCCAGTAAATGGCGAAAACGGTTTTGAGGGTCATCAACGGGATCCGTGCCAGCCGTGAACGCAGCGTTGCGCGCGTCAGCGGTTCCCGGCGCAGCGTCAGGGTGGCATCAAACACCTTCGTCTCCTGATGGTTTTCAATATGCATGCGCAGCGTGCTGTCCGGGCTGTTGAAGCGCCAGTGGTAGACCATGTCCATCGGGTTAAAAGGCGAAACGTGAAACGCTTTCGCCGTTGGCTGGGCGTTCTGGCCCGCCACCGCGTAATAATGCCGTTCATTCCACGGCGTGTTACGCACTTCGGCGAGCACCCAACGCAGGGTGCCTTCCCCGTCATAGCAGTAGTAAAAATTCACCGGATTAAAATGAAAGCCGAAATAACGCAGTTGGGTCAGAAGCATGACCCGCCCCGCCGGGCGTTCGCCGGTCAGGTTTTCCAGCCGCGTCAGTGCATTCTCCTTAAGCGGCGTGCCAAGCGGGTAGTCCGCATCATAAAATGCCGCGGGCGCAACACGGTTCCGGCGCACGCCGACGGAGGGCAGCGCGTCCAGCTCATCCAGATCGAGCCAGGCCATAAACACGCTGTAGGTAAAGTGGTGCGCTTTCGGCGCAAGCCGACGATGGCGCAATGTACCGTGGTAAAGGCAGCTGTTCATCTCAGTTGCCCTCTCCGGCCGCGATAGCATTCACCACGTCCAGCGCACTGCGCACGCCATCTTCGTGGAAGCCGTTGTACCAGTACGCGCCGCAGAACCAGCTGCGCTGGTGGCCGTTTATTTCGCCGCGCCGGGCCTGGGCATGCCAGCTTTTCGGGTTAAAAAGCGGATGCTCATAGACGAAGCGTCGCAGCACAAAGCGTTCATCCACCGGCGTTTCCGGGTTGAGGGTGACGCAAAACAGCGGGCACCCTGGCGGCAGTCCCTGCAAAATATTCATGTTGTAGGTGACGCAGGCGCTGGCCTGATCCTGCTCGCTGAGGCGATAGTTCCAGCTGGCCCACGCGCGCTCGCGCACGGGCAGCCAGCGCGGGTCGCTATGAAGCACCACCTCGTTACGCTGCCAGCCGATATCCCCCAGCACCTCGCGTTCCGCCTGCGTTGGGCTGGCGAGCATCGCCAGCGCCTGAGCGGAGTGGCAGGCGAAGATCACCTGATCAAAGGTGTCTGTTACGCCCTCACGCGCAATATCAACCCCACGATCGTGGCGAATAACCTGCTGCACCGGCGCATTGAGGTGCAGCGTCAGGCGATCGCCGAGGGTGTCCAGCATCGCGCGGATATACTCCCGTGAGCCGCCCGGCAGCACGTACCACTGCGGACGATGGGTGATGTCCAGCAGACCGTGGTTTTCAAAAAAGCGTAAAAAAAGCGGCAGCGGGAAGCGTTTCATCTCCTGTAGCGAGGACGACCAGATCGCCGCCCCCATCGGCAGGATGTAGTGACGCGCAAAGAACGGCGTAAAACGATGCTGGTGCAAAAACGTTTCCAGCGTGGCGGATCCATCGACTTCGCCCTGGAGCGTCTGTTTCGCCAGCCGGTTAAAGCGCACGATCTCCTTCAGCAGCGTCCAGAAAGCCGGGTTCAGCAGATTACGACGCTGGGCGAAGAGTGACGTAAGCGTGTGACCGTTGTACTCCAGCCCGCTCTGCGGGTTGTGCACCGAAAAGCTCATCTGCGTTTTTTGCCCGCTGATGCCCAGTTCGCTGAGCAGCCCCATAAATCGCGGATAGGTGCGGTCGTTGTAGACGATAAATCCGGTGTCGATGGCAAAGGTGCCCTGCGGCGTGTCGACATCCACCGTTGCGGTATGGCCGCCCGGCGCGGCCTGCGCCTCAAACAGCGTGACCTGATGATGTCCGGCGAGACGCCAGGCACAGGTTAACCCGGCGATGCCGCTGCCGATAATTGCGATCTTCATGGTCGCACCATCCTGCGCAGGAGTGCGCGCTGGAGTACGTCGGGCAGGCCGGAAAGCAGGCGCAGCGCCAGGCTAAACCCGGCGGGAAACGCGATGTGATCCTTCCCTTTTGCCAGACCGCGACGAATGGCGTGAACGGCATGCTCTACGCTGACCCGGCCCGGCATCGGGAAATCGTTTTTGCGGGTCAGCGGCGTGTCAACGAAACCGGGTGAAACGACCGTGACGGCAATCCCTTTCGGTTCCCAGTCGAGACGCAGCGTGTCGGCAAACCAGGTTAACGCCGCTTTGGAGGCGCCATAGGCTTCGGCTCGCGGGAAGTGAAGCCAGTGCGCCATCGAACTGACCAGCACCACGCGATTGCCGGACACCAGCTGCGGCTGCAACGCCGCAAGGCAGTTTACCGGGCCGATGAAATTGGTGGTCATCACCCGCGCCACCAGCGCCGCGTCCACCGCGCCGCGATCGAGATACTCGCAGGTCCCGGCGCAGAGGATCACCGTATCGGCAGCACAGTCCGCCAGCGCCTGGCGACAGGCGTCCCTGTCTGTCATATCGAACAGGCGCACCGTGATGTGGGGGCTGTGCTGATGCAGGGCTGCAAGACGTTGCGCATCGCGCCCGCAGGCAATCACCCGGTAGCCATCGTCGGCAAAAGATTTCGCCAGCCCCGCCCCTATGCCCGAGCTTGCGCCGGTAATCAGAACCGTTTTCATGATTGCACTCTCCGCTTAACGCCGCGCACGGCCCAGCCGAGAACCGGAAGATGTTCGTAAATCATCTCTCCGGCGTCGTAGTAGTCGCGCTGGCGAACAATGCGATCGTCGCGCATGTCTACCACGGAGCAGCCCGGCAGTTGTCGCATTGCCCCCCGGGCAATACGCGGATGCGACCAGTGCATCATCCAGGTGACAACAAAGCGATCGCCCTGCTGCAACGGTGCATCAACGGTAAAGCGACAGTGCTGGACGTTAGCCAGCAGGTGGGTGAAATAGCGCTGTATCGCGAACATCCCGTTGTGTTCGCCAAAGGGATCGATAAGCGTGGCATCGGCGCGATAAATCTCCGCCAGCGCCGAGGGTGGCTGGGTATCCAGCGTGGCGTAGTAATCAACGAACCGACTGATAACGGACGGCAACGTGCTCATGGGTCACATCCTGGCTGTAAACAACGTAGCGGAATCGCATAATTTAAACTTACACAATTAACGTTATTTGTCCAAGTTTGTGCAAGGGTATTTTTTATTTCTGTTTTTATTCAACAGGTTAAAAGAGTCACTCATCGTCCCTTTTTCAGTCAAAAAGGGTTTAGCCCCCCTGTGCCGCTATTTTTTAGGGATAACCTTAAGGCAAAGGTGCCATTTATCTTCCAGACTTATCCTTTTAATTCATAAGGATGTCACGCGATGAAAAATTTACTGATGGCGCTCTTTTCCAGCCCGGAATCCTTGCTACAGGTTATGAGTCACCAGGAGATTATCGAAGCCGTAGAGGATGGCGATCGCATTATCATCGACCAGGATGGAAGTGCCTCGGTTAACTACAAAAGTAACGAGGTGCGGCGGGACTTTCTGCGCCATGTCAACGCGCTGAAGAGGGCCTGAAATGGGAACGGCAATATTCATGGTATTGATGGTCTGTGGCTACTGGTACACCAGCCGCGACCTCTCAACACGGTTCAAAATTAAGCGTTCCTTCGGCTGGGACGTCTATTTCCTTGTGGCGCTGTATGGCTGTATTTTCGTCCTTCAGGGGGTGATCGCCACGGGCCTGCTGTGGCTGCTGCTGTTCGCTCTCTCTGCCGCCGATAACACGTTCCACTTCACGTCTGCAAAATATGCCGACTGGCAAATTGATTTTATGAACTGGAGCTTTTTGGGTATTCAGGCCCCGGTGGTGGTGATGCTGGCCTTTGCGATCCTGTTTTGTCTCTACCGCTCGAACTGGGCCGGAAGCGCGCGGCTGGACGGTGAAGGCAGGAAAAAATTGTACAAGCGGCTGGCGCAATCGAGCGGTATTGAACAACTGCTCTATCAGTGCATGGAAGAAGGAGAACTGGCGCACGTCACGCTGAAATCGCGACGGATTTATATTGGCATGATCCATACCGCCACGCTGGAGTATGAAAAAACGGCCAATATCGTGCTTATTCCGATGCTGAGCGGCTACCGTGACGGGAAGAGCATGCAGCTCTGTATCGAACATAACTACAGCAAATGGTACGCCGAACATGACATCACGCTTGATTCAGAGCCTAAAAGCGCCATGGATTTTCGCAAAGTGATCATGCTGGATCAGATCGAGAGTATTTCGCTGTTCGATCCGGCAAGCGCCAGCGCGCTGGCGATGCGGGAATAAAGCGGGCACGGTGTCCCCTGAAGCAGATGCTTCAGGGGCTTACAGACAGTGAGGTTTAACGCACCAGATGCAGGAAGTGCAGATGTTTCTCGTACTGGTCCAGAATATCGTTAATTAACTGCTCCTGGTTCCAGCCCATCACATCGTAATTCTGTCCACCTTCTTTAAGATAGACTTCAGCCCGGTAGTATCTGTGCTGTTCTGCCTGGTTTTCGTCATTCTCTATGGCCGCCAGCGCAAAGGTCGGCGAGTTGTAGCCGCGCAGCCTGACTTCATAAATGAAGTTCAGCTCATTGCCTAAATCCACTTCCAGGCGGATACGATCGTCTGACGCATCACTGATATGGCTCTGGGTTCCCTGCTTGTTAAGCTCCTCCTGCACCAGCACCATCGCCTGCCGAATGACCTCATCCATAAAGCGTTTCACCAGGGACCGCTTCGGCAAATAGGCGATGTTGCGCAATCTGCGCTGCCATGGAATCGGATTACGGGCCGCCGTCGGCGCGATGTTAGCCATGCTCAGGCTCTCGCGTTTGGTCAAATCACGCCGCAGCGCCTTCAGCAGGCCATAGATAGAGATCAACAGGATCACGGAGAACGGTAGCGCACTGGCGATGGTTACGGTTTGCAGTGCGCTCAGCCCGCCTGCGAGCAGCAGCGCGATAGCCACCACGCCCATCAGCGCGGCCCAGAAGATGCGCTGCCAGACGGGGGTATTGGCTTCGCCACCGGACGCAAGCGTATCCACCACCATCGCGCCGGAGTCGGCGGAGGTCACAAAGAAGACAATGACCATCGCCATAGCGATAAATGACAGTACCGATGAGAACGGGAAATGCTCAAGGAAATTGAACAGTGCCAGCGCCACGTCCTGCTGGACGGTGTTCGCCAGATCGGCGGCCCCCTCATTCATAATGAGGTAGATGGCGCTGTTACCAAAGACCGTCATCCACATCAGGGTGAAGCCAGCCGGGACGAACAGCACGCCGGTCACAAACTCACGGATGGTTCTGCCGCGCGAGACGCGGGCGATAAACATCCCGACGAACGGCGACCAGGACAGCCACCAGCCCCAGTACAGCAGCGTCCAGCCCCCCAGCCAGTTGCTGGATTTCGGTTCATACGCGTACAGGTTGAAGGTCTTGCTCACCAGCTCAGAGAGATAGCCACCGGTATTTTCCACAAACGATTTCAGCAGCAGCACGGTTGGCCCCAGGCACAGCACCAGCGCCAGCAGCAGTACCGCCAGACCCAGATTCAGCTCAGATAAAATACGAATGCCTTTATCCAGGCCGGAGACGACGGACACCGTCGCCAGCCCGGTAATCACCACGATCAGGATCACCTGCACGGTTTCACTAATAGGCACGCCGAAAAGGTGATTCAGCCCGGCATTGACCTGCAACACGCCGTAGCCCAGTGAGGTCGCCACGCCAAAAACGGTCCCGATCACCGCAAAAATATCCACCGCATGGCCTATTGGTCCGTGAATACGGTCACCGATAATGGGATAAAGCGCCGAGCGAAGCGTCAAAGGCAGGCCGTGACGATAACTGAAGAACGCCAGGATCAGCGCAACAATGGCGTAGATGGCCCACGCGTGCAGCCCCCAATGGAAGAAGGTCAGCCGCATGGCCTCTTTGGCCGCCGCGACCGTTTCAGGCGTGCCCACCGGCGGGGAAAGGTAGTGCATGACCGGTTCCGCCACGCCAAAGAACATCAGGCCGATCCCCATCCCCGCGGAAAACAGCATGGCGAACCAGGAGTGGTAGCTGAAATCTGGCTGGGAATGGTCAGGCCCGAGTTTAATATCACCGTAACGGGATAAGCCGAGGAACGTCACGCTCAGTAAGATCAATGCGACGGCAAGAATGTAAAACCAGCTGGCGTTAGTGAATATTTGCTGTTGCAGTAACTTAAAATTTTTATCGGCAACGTCCGGGAAAATCGCCGCGAAGGCGACAAGAAGGAAAATTAACAAAGCAGATGTGTAAAATACCGCTTTGTTAATCTGGCTTTTGGACTGCTTTGGGATAGTTTCGTTTTCACTCATATAGTGTGTTCCATAACTGATTAACCTCTCTGAATAAGAGGCGTGAGCTGCCATAGGGTAACAAAATCTCCCTGTAATGACAGTTTTGTCATGTTTAAATTCACACTACTACGCAGAAGATATATTTTTCCGCCCGTCAGTTATTCCTCAAGCCATACAATATTAAGGGGGTGAAAAAGGATTATTTATCCCGGCCAGCCGACTTTGGCCGTAAATTCTCATCGAAGACCAGCCGTTTGCGTCCTGGCTCTTCTTCCCGCAGCGGCTCCACCTGATGCAGCGTCTGCTTACAGCGATCCACCAGCACCTGATACTCCCGCGTGCCCTGCTTTTTCCACTCGATTTCCTGCGCACTCAGTTCACGAATCGCTTTCGCCGGACTGCCCAGAATTAAGTGATTCGCAGGCATCTCCGCTTTGGCCTTCACAAACGCCGCCGCTCCGACAATGCTGTTTTCGCCGATCGTCGCCCCATCCATTACCACCGCATTCATCCCCACCAGCGCATTACGGCGAATAATGCAGCCGTGGAGGATCGCGCTGTGGCCGATATGCCCGTCCTCTTCCACCACCGTGTCCTGCTCCGGAAAACCGTGCATCACGCAGTTATCCTGAATGTTCGCGCCGTCTTTCACCACGATCCGGCCAAAATCACCGCGCAGGCTGGCGTTGGGGCCGACGTAAACCCCTTTACCGAGGATCACGTCGCCAATCAGCACCGCGGTCGGGTGAACATAGCTCTCTTCAGGCACGACCGGGGTCAGACCATCAATTTGATAAACAGGCATACCTTCTCCTCATGTGATATTCAGACCACCAAAGCGCTGGTGGTAAAGCGTGCCGGGAGCGGGCAGTTCGCCCACGGAGGTTTCTCCCTTCTCGCTGACAAACGCAAGGGCACCCGCCGCCACGCGCTGGTAGATATTTATGCACAACTGTCGCGCGTTCTGCCCCGCCCAGTGCGCCGGGAGTAACTCCTCCGGCAACAGCGGATCTTTCAGCACCACGCGACGATAAAAGTGAATGAGTAACAGCTGGATCTGGAAGCAGCGTTCCGGGGTCAAATCCTCGGGCGACGCCTCTTTCAGCAGCGGCAGCAGCGGACGGAACGAGTTGATAAACGTTTCGTACATCGCGTTTTGTTCCGTGAGCTGCCAGCACTCTTCCACGCGGGATCGCAACGCCACGCGTGACAAGGCCAGCGGCGAATGGGCCTCAAAAAAGATGACGTTTTCCGCCACGCCCGCGTCATGCAGCAGAGACTGCACGTCCGCCAGGTTTTGCGACGGCGAAGCCATCAGGCTCGGGGCCAGCGTGCCGAAGCCTTGCCAGATGAGCTGTTTTTTCACATCCGCGAGCGTGGTTTTATCCAGCCCTTCGGAGAGCAGCAGTAGCCATTTACCATCCCACGCAGGCAGTTCCGCCCGGTAGATTTTATTTTCCGCGCGGCGGGTCAAACGCAGCCCCTTATCGCTGAGGCGGTAAAAGCTGCGGCGGCCAATGCGGGACACGTCCAGCCAGCCCTCTTTGTTGAGGCGAAACAGCGCGGTGCGCACAAAGCGTTCGCCGAATCCCATTCCTTCCAGCAGGGCCGCCAGGCTGCCAAGCCAGATCTCGCCGCCGCGATGGGAAAGCGCGTCGCCATACAGCGAGGAGATAAGTGATGTTCCGCTGACGGGGACAGAGCTGACTGCGTGCTGGATGAAGGCGTCAAGTTTGTTCATGTGATTCATTCTGTTGTTATTTTTTTCCTGGATGAATCATAGCACAGGAATTTGGGTTTCCCCCTCACCCTGACCCTCTCCCCAAAGGGGAGAGGGAAAAAGACCGCACCGAGCTGTCCCTTCTCCCCTCTGGGGAGAAGGTTAGGATGAGGGGTTAGGTGTTTTAACCGTTAGCCGCAACCTTACGTAAATCAAATACCCGGCAGGCTTTGCCCTCGGAGCGTGGAATACTGCCGCAGTTAACGATCATCACGTCGGTTGAGATCCCCACCATCGATTTGATCCGATGACGCAACTGGTGGCAGACCTGACAGCGCTGCTCATGCGTCAGCGTTAAGCTGCTCTGTTTCAGCTCGACCTTCACCGAAAGTGAATCAAGATGCCCACGGCGGTTCACCTCCAGCTGATAGTGCGGCGAAAGGTGTTCGAACTTGACGATCTCCTCCTCCAGCTGTGACGGGAAGACGTTAACGCCGCGAATGATGAGCATGTCGTCGCTGCGCCCGCTGATGCGATCCATCCGGCGCATGGTACGTGCGGTGCCCGGCAGCAGGCGCGTCAGGTCGCGGGTGCGGTAGCGGATCACCGGTAGCGCCTCTTTGGTCAGCGTGGTGAACAGCAGTTCGCCCTGCTCGCCGTCGGCCAGCGGCGTGCCGTCATTCGGGTTGACGATCTCCGGGTAGAAGTGATCTTCCCAGATGGTCGGGCCGTCCGCGGTTTCAAGACACTCCATCGCCACGCCCGGCCCCATCACCTCCGAGAGGCCATAAATATCCAGCGCGGTAATGCCCAGCCGTTTTTCAATTTCGCGGCGCATCGCCTGCGTCCACGGCTCGGCGCCAAACACGCCGACGCGAAGGGAACAGGCGCTGGCATCGCCGCCCATCTGCCGCTCCAGCTCTTCAATCAGGTTCAGGCAGTAAGACGGCGTCACCATGATCATATCCGGCTGGAAATCGCGGATCAGCTGCGCCTGCTTCTCCGTCTGGCCGCCGGACATGGGGATCACCGTCGCCCCCAGACGCTCAGCACCGTAGTGCGCCCCCAGCCCGCCGGTGAACAACCCGTAACCGTAGGCGACGTGAATTTTATCCTTCGCGCTGCCCCCGGCGGCGCGCAGGGAACGGGCGACGATATTGGCCCAGTTGTCGATATCATTCTGGGTATACCCCACCACGGTCGGCTTTCCGGTGGTGCCCGACGAGGCGTGGATACGCACCACCTGCTCCATCGGCACCGCAAAGGTATCGAACGGGTAGTTGTCCCGCAGATCCTGTTTGGTGGTGCACGGGAATTTTTGCAGGTCCGCCAGCTCGTTAAAATCGTCAGGGTGAACGCCCGCAGCATCAAACTTGCGTTTGTACATCGGAACGTTGTGGTAGGCGTGGTTCAGCGTCCATTTCAGGCGCGCGGTCTGCAACGCCTGCAACTCATCCATGGACGCGGTTTCGATCGGATCAAGCTTTGTTGTATTTATCATCGCAGGGTACTCACATTATTGTTCGCTCAAACACGCTCAAGGATCATGGCAATGCCCTGACCCACACCGATGCACATCGTACACAGCGCGTAGCGCCCGCCGCGTCGGTGCAATTCATTGCTTGCGGCCAGCGCCAGTCTGGCTCCGCTCATTCCCAGCGGGTGGCCTAACGCGATTGCCCCGCCGTTCGGGTTGACATGCTCCGCGTCATCCGGCACGCCCAGCTGACGCAGCACGCCCAGCGCCTGTGCGGAAAAGGCTTCGTTAAGCTCAATGACGTCCATATCGGTAATACTGAGTCCGGCACGCTCCAGCACCTTGCGGGTGGCGGGCACCGGGCCTAATCCCATCAGGCGCGGTTCGACGCCCGCGGTCGCCATGGCCACTATGCGGGTGCGCGGGGTTAACCCCTGGGCAAGCGCCATCGGCTCGCTGGCGATAATCAGCGCTGCCGCCCCGTCGTTCACGCCGGAGGCATTCCCCGCCGTCACCACACCGTTCTTGCGGAACGGGGTTTTCAGCGCGGCAAGCTGTTCCAGGGTGGTTTCGGCGCGCGGATGCTCATCCACGCTCACTTCCGTTACCGCCCCTTTTTTCCCGGCTACCTGCACCGGGATGATCTCCTGCGCCAGTACGCCATTCTGCTGCGCCCGCGCGGTACGCTGCTGGCTGCGCAGGGCAAATGCGTCCTGATCGGCACGGCTGATATTTAACAATTCCGCTACATTCTCTGCCGTTTCCGGCATGCTGTCAGTTCCGTATTGCTGATGCATGAGCGGATTCACAAATCGCCAGCCGATAGTGGTGTCGAAGATCTCCGCCTGACGCTGAAACGCAGCGGTGGCTTTGCCCATCACGAACGGCGCACGGGACATGGATTCGACGCCACCGGCAATCAGCAGATCGCCATCCCCGGCCTTAATGGCGCGCGCCGCAAAGCCAAGGGCATCCAGACCCGAGCCACACAGGCGGTTAATGGTGGTGCCGGAAACCGTCTGCGGCAGCCCGGCCAGCAACGCCGACATGCGCGCCACGTTGCGGTTATCCTCCCCGGCCTGATTCGCGCAGCCGAAGATCACGTCATCTATGCGCTCCAGATCGAGCTGCGGATAACGCGCCAGCAGCGCGCGCAGCGGCACGGCCCCCAGGTCATCGGCACGTACGCTGGACAACCCGCCGCCGTAACGACCGATCGGCGTACGCACACCCTCACAAATAAATGCGTCACGCATCAGGCTTCTCCTGTCACACTGCCGCCGGTGCGGTGCGATTTCCCGCGAAACAGCGCGACGGCTTTCTGGTGTTGGTTCTGAATTTCAATGTCGTAGACGCCGGTCAGTTTGCCCTGATGCTTAACCCGCGCGGTGGCGGTGAGCTTATCTCCGGCAAAGCCCGGACGCAGAAAGTCGATGGCGCAGCCGGAGGCCACCGCCGCCAGCCCCTGACTGTTGCAGGCGTAGGCAAAGGCGGTATCGGCCAGCGAGAACAGCTGTCCACCGTGGCAGGTTTTATGGCCGTTGAGCATCTGCGGGGTGATGGTCATGGTCACTACCGCGTAGCCCTCGCCCATGTCGATAATGTCCATCCCCATCGCCTGCGCGCAGGCGTCCCGTTCGTACATCGCGCGGGCGTTATGCCAGGCGTTATGACTCATAACTACTCTCCAGAAGCGCACGCTGGCGCAGCAGTGAACAGGGGCGATAGCGTTCCTCGCCGTAGTGACGTTGCAGGTTCTCCAGCAGGGTTAACAGACGCTGCCAGCCCAGACGCTCGCCCCAGGCGATGGGGCCACAGGGATAGTTCACCCCTAAGCGCATGGCGGTATCGATGTCTTGCTCGCTGGCGACCCCTTTTTGCAGGGTATCCAGCGCTTCGTTGGCAATCATCGCCACCGTGCGCCAGATCAGCAGGCCGGGGTAATCGGCAATCTGAAGCACCCGTTTTTGCTGGTGCTGCAACCAGTAAATGGCTTTCTGCGTGGCGGAGTGCGGGTTGCCGGGCGCGGCGGCAATCACGGCCACATCCCGCTCGATGCGGTCGACCACCACCACCGGGCAGCCGTGGCGCAGCGCCAGTGACTGTGCGGTTTCACCCTGCGTTTCAATCAGCAACAGATCATCAATTTCCGTGACACCGTCACTTCTCCGCTGTGCGCGCATCGGGCTGAAGCTGTCGCTGACCGGGGCGAGCCAGCTGACGGCGGGTTTCTCCTCCTGCCAGCGGTATACGCCCTGCCCGCATTTCTTGCCCAGACGCCCCGCCAGCACCAGCTCCTGCTGCACCAGCGACGGCAGAAAACGACGCTCCTGCCAGAAGGCATTAAATACGGAGCAGGTCACGGCAAAGTTGACGTCCTGACCAATCATGTCCGTCAGCTCAAGCGGCCCCATCGGGAAACCGCCGCCTTCACGGAGGGCGGCGTCGATCGCCTCGGGCGTGGCCACCTGCTCCTCCAGCGCGCGCCAGGCTTCCGAATAGAACGGACGCGCCACGCGGTTGACAATAAACCCCGGCGTGGACTGGCAGCGCACCGGCTGCTTTCCCCAGCGCAGTGCCAGCTCGCACAGCGCATCGGCCACTTCGGAAGAAGTCGCCAGCCCGCTGACCACCTCCACCAGCTTCATCACCGGAGCGGGGTTAAAGAAGTGCAGCCCGGCGACGCGTTCAGGGTGGCTTATCTCCGCCGCAATCGCGGTGACGGAAATAGACGAGGTGTTACTGGCAAGCAGCGTCTGCGGCGGGCAGACCTCTGCCAGCTGTTTAAACAGCGCCTTTTTCACCTCAAGCCGCTCGGAGGCCGCCTCGATCACCAGATCGGCTTTCGCCAGGGCATTGATATTCGTCACTGGCGTCAGGCGGGCCAGGATCTGTTCCCCGGCGTCGGCAGAGAGTTTCCCGCGCGCAACGCGAGAGGACAGCCGCTGGCGAATGCCGTCGATGGCGCGGGAAATCGCCGCTGCGTCAATGTCATACACCAGAACCGGATGACCGTGGCTGGCCGCCACTTCGGCAATCCCGGCGCCCATGGTGCCGCTGCCAATGACGGCCACCGTATCGATATTCACCATCTTATTTCCCCGTAAAGTTCGGCGCGCGTTTTGCCAGGAACGCGCTGACGCCTTCCCGGTAGTCGTCGCTGCGTCCGGCCAGACGTTGATAGTCGCGCTCCAGATCAAGCTGGGCGTCGAGGGTGTTCGTTTCGGCGGCATTGATCGCCTGCTTAATCAAGCCCAGGCCAAAGGTCGGCTGCGAGGCAAAATGCAGCGCCAACTGCTGTGCGGTGGCGGAAAGTTCTTCGTCGTCCACCACCTGCCAGATCATCCCCCAGGCCTGCGCCTGTTCAGCGCTGAGCTTATCGCCCAGCAATGCCAGCCCCATGGCGCGGGCGCGTCCGGTCACGCGCGGCAGCAGCCAGGTTCCGCCGCAGTCCGGCACCAGCCCGAGCTTGCTGAAGGCCATCACAAAACTGGCTGAACGGGCCGCGATCACCATGTCGCAGCCGAGCGCAAGCGTGGCCCCCGCCCCCGCCGCCACGCCGTTTACGGCGCAAATCACCGGCTTCGGCAGCCGGGCTAAGCGGCGCACCAGCGGGTTGTAAAACGTTTCTACGGACATGCCCAGATCCGGCGCGGGACCGTTCGGATCCACGTTACGGTCGTTGAGATCCTGCCCGGCACAGAAACCGCGTCCGGCCCCGGTGATCAGCAGACAGCGGATGGTGTCATCGCGCTCGGCCTGCTTCAGGCAGTCGGAAAGCAGCTGGTGCATGACGTCGTTAAAGCTGTTCAGGCGCTCCGGGCGGTTCAGTGTAATGGTCATTACGCCCTGCTCAACATGGCTCAGAATAGATTCCACAATTAGCGTCCTTTAAAGTCTGGGGTGCGTTTTTGTAAAAAGGCGTTGATCCCTTCCCGGCGATCGTCGGTGGCTGCCAGCAGCGTAAACAGCTGACGCTCCTGCGCCAGCCCGGCCTGAAGCGGCACTTCCTGCGACTGGCGTAGCGCCTGCTTCGCCGCCTGTAGCGCCAGCGGCGAGTGGCGCGCCATCAGCGTCGCCTGTTTAAGGGCGTATTCCAGGGTCAGTGAGGCCGGGAAGACGTCGCTGACCAGCCCGGCGCTGTGCGCCTCAACCGCCGTGATGCTTTCGCCCGTCAGCACCATTTTGCTGGCCAGCGATTTGCCCACGCTGCGGATCAGCCGCTGGGTGCCACCTGCGCCCGGCATGATCCCGAGGGTGATTTCCGGCAGGCCAAAACGGGCGTTATCCCCGGCTATCACCACATCGCAGAGCAGCGCCAGCTCGCAGCCTGCTCCCAGCGCGAAGCCGTTCACCGCGGCGATCAGCGGTTTAGTGAAGGCGTTAATCCGCGCCCACAGCTGCGGGCGGATATCGTTCAGGGTGGCGGGCAGGTCTTTCTCCGCCATTTCATTGAGATCGGCCCCGGCGGCAAAGCAGCGTTCGTTGCCGTAAATTACGCAGACGGCGATCTCTGCATCCGCGGCGGCGGTCTCTAGCTGCTCCGCGATTTGCGTGAGCAGCGCATTGTTGAGCGCGTTGCGCGCCGCCGGACGGTTAAGCGTCAGCTGCAACACGCGGCCATGACGGGTGACAATCAGTTCGCTCATGCCATCCCCTTCGCATCAAAATCGACGATAACGTCGGCGGTTAACGGCAGCGCCTGACAGCTCAGCACATAGCCTGCCGCCAGTTCGTCTGGCTCCAGGCTGTAGTTGGTCGCCATATCGACTTTTCCGCGCAGGACTTTGCATTTGCAGGTGGCGCATACGCCGCCCTTGCAGGCGTAAGGCAGATCCGCCCCCTGCCGCAGGGCAGCATCAAGAATGCTCTCGTCATCCGCCGTCAGGGTGATTTCCCGGTCGCGTCCGTCCTGGCGGACGGTGACCTTCTGCCCGTCGGCCTGCACGCTGACGGTCCGTTTAACGGCGGTGCCCGGCGTATTAAAGCGTTCAAGATGGATCGCTTTTTCCGGCATACCCAGCGCTTTCAGCGCCGCCTCGGCCTCGTCCATCATCGCCGACGGGCCACAGATGAAGGCTTCATCGTACTGGCGGAAATTCACCAGCCTTTTTGCCAGCGCCTGGAGCTTTTCCCCGTCAATGCGGCCATGGAGCAGATCGCTGTCGAGCGTCTCCTGGCTGAAGATGGCGATCAGCTGCAAACGCTGCGGGTATTTGTCTTTCAGATCTGCCAGCGCCCGGCGGAACATCATGCTCTGGCTGCTGCGGTTGCCGTAAATCAGGGTGAAGTGGCTGTGGGTTTCAGTGGCCAGCGTAGCGGACAAAATCGCCAGCATCGGGGTGATCCCGGACCCGGCGGCAATCGCCAGATAGTGGCCTTCGCGTTCGGCCTGCGGCTGGTAGCCAAACTGCCCCTGGGGTACCATCACCTCCAGCGCCATGCCCGGTTTGATCTCATCCCGGGCATAGCGGGAAAAACGCCCGCCTTCGATGGCTTTGACCGCCACGCTGATCTCCCCAGGGGCGGTGCTCCGGCAGATGGAGTAGCAGCGACGCAGTTCATCCCCGCCAGGGCTGGCTTTCAGGGTCAGATGCTGACCGGGACGGAAGCGGTACGCCTCCTGCAACGCCTGCGGCACCGCAAAGGTAATGGTCACCGCGTCGCGGGTTTCGGGTTCCACTTTTGCCACTGTTAATGAATGAAACGTTGTCATGGCAGCCTCAAATACATTTGAAATAGTCGAATGGCTCACGGCAGGTATTGCAGCGGTAGAGCGCTTTGCAGGCCGTGGATCCAAATTCACTGATAAGCGAGGTATCGGTGCTCGCACAGCGCGGACAACTCACCTCCGCGGGAACGTGGGTGTGGCAGCTATGGCCGACAGGCGGGCTGATGCCATATTCGCGCAGGCGCCTGCGGGCATCCTCGGTCATCCAGTCGGTGGTCCAGGCGGGTTCCAGTTGCAACACAATATGTACCGGGGCAAAGCCGTTCCCGGTCAGGGTTTCGCGGATCGCCCCCAGCAGATGCTCCGTTGCCGGGCAGCCCGAGTAGGTTGGCGTGAAGCCGATGACCCAGCCTTCCCCCTGCGCCTTCACGCTGCGCACCATGCCTAAGTCGGTGATGGTCAGCACGGGCACTTCCGGGTCGGGGATCTGGCTTAACAGCGCCCAGATCTGCGGGATTTGTGCAGGCGCGATGTCGACGAGGCGTTGCATAGCGTCCTCCTTTACCACTGCTGACCGGGGTAAACGCGCTGGAGATACTGCATCTCTGCCAGCATCGGCCCCAGATGTTCGGTATGCAGCCCCTTCTTGCCGCCCGTGCGATACGCCACCTCTTCAGGCACGCGGAGGGTGGCTTCCGACAGCCCGGCGAACACTTCGCGCTCCCACGGTTCCCGCAGGTCGCGCGGATCAACCGCCACCCCCTCTTCTGTCAGCGCCAGCTCGACGTCGTCGGCGTCGAACAGCTCTGCCGTAAAGCGCCACAGGTTATCCACCGCCTGCTGCATTTTTTGGGCAGAAGTTTCTGTCCCGTCCCCCAGACGCACCAGCCAGCCGCGGCTAAAACGCAGGTGGTAGCGCGCCTCTTTAATCGCTTTGGCGGCAATGGCGGCAAGCTGACTGTCACGGCTGTGGATCAGCCGTTCGTACAGCGCCACGTTCCACGCATCCATCAGGTACTGACGGGCGATGGTGTCGGCGAAGCTGCCGTTTGGCTGTTCCACCAGCAGCAGATTGCGGAACTGACGCTCATCGCGGCCATAGGCCAGAGCGTCTTCATCGCCCTTCCCCTCCCGTTCAGCGGCGTAGGTCAGGAAATTGCGCGCCTGCCCGAGCAGATCAAGGCCGATATTGGCGAGCGCCAGGTCAATTTCCAGCTCCGGCGCGTGGCCGCACCAGGCGCCCAGACGCTGTGAGAGCACCAGACCGTTGTCGCCCAGACGCAGGGCATAAGCAGATACGTTGTTCATCCCCAACCTCACATATGCTCGATGCCATCAGGGATGGTGTAAAAGGTCGGATGGCGGTAAACCTTGCTTTCCGCCGGATCGAAAAACTCACCGCTCTCTTCCGGCTGGGAAGCGACAATTTCACTCGCCTTCACCACCCAGATGGAACAGCCTTCGCTGCGGCGGGTATAGGCGTCGCGCGCGTTTTCCAGCGCCATGCGGTCGTCGGCAGCGTGAAGGCTGCCCACATGGCGGTGCGACAGCCCCTGCTTAGAACGGACAAAAACTTCATATAGCGGCCAGTAAACATTGCTCATGGTTGATTCCTCTTATGCGGCCTGGCGGGCGCGTTGTTTTTCCGCGTGGGCCAGAGCGGCTTCACGCACCCAGGCGCCGTCGTCCCAGGCTTTACGTTTTGCGGCCAGACGTTCGTGGTTGCAGATGCCGCGCCCGTTGATCACCTCGTCAAATTCCTGCCAGTCGATTTCGCCGAAGCGGTAGTGACCGCTCTCTTCATCGAAACGCAGGTCGGGGTCCGGCACGGTCATGCCGAGCATCTCCACCTGAGGCACCGTGTTATCCACGAAGCGCTGGCGAAGCTCATCGTTGCCAAAGCGTTTGATTTTCCAGGCCAGGCTGCGGGCGCTGTTCGGGGAGTTGTCGTCGTTGGGTCCGAACATCATCAGCGCGGGCCACCAGAAACGGTTGATGGCGTCCTGCAACATCTGCCGCTGGGCTTCACTGCCCTGCGCCAGCGCCATGCAGGCCTCAAAACCCTGACGCTGGTGGAAGCTCTCTTCTTTACAGATTTTCACCATCGCCCGGGCATACGGACCGTAAGAGGTACGACACAGCGCCACCTGGTTCACAATGGCCGCCCCGTCCACCAGCCAGCCAATGACGCCGATATCGGCCCAGCTCAGGGTCGGATAGTTGAAGATGGAGGAGTATTTCATTTTGCCGTCGAGCATCTTTTGATAGATGTCCTCCCGGGCGCAGCCCAGCGTTTCCGCCGCGCTGTAGAGGTACAGGCCGTGTCCGGCTTCATCCTGCACCTTCGCCAGCAGAATGGCTTTCCGGCGCAGCGTCGGCGCGCGGGTGATCCAGTTCCCTTCCGGCAGCATGCCAACAATTTCAGAGTGAGCGTGCTGTCCAATCTGGCGGATCAGCGTCTTGCGGTAGGCTTCCGGCATCCAGTCCTGCGGCTCGATGGCCGTCTCCTGTGCGATGCGTTGCTCAAAGCGTTGTTCTTGCGTCACATAACCACCTTTATGATTCGTTATATCACCACAAGTTGCAAAATGGTGAATCATTTGGTTTCTTAAAAGTTACACAAAGGTTAAATATAACCCCAAGGAGCGTTTGTTTATTTTGTGACAACGCTCGCAAGCCTTTTCATAAAAAGCCCATAAAACAAGCATCTACAGCGCAAGCGCTAAGCAATGCAGATCACAACGTTAACAATTCATTAAAACGCAGCTTGATTTTTATGATTCGCGATCAAACTATTTATAGTGAAATCACGAAACATCTGGAGAGAAGAAATGCAGCAGTTAGCCAGCTTCTTGTCCGGCACCTGGCAATCAGGCCGGGGCCGCGCGCGCACCATCACCCACGCCATTAGCGGGGAAACGCTATTCGAGGTCACCAGCGAAGGGCTGGATATGGCGGCCGCGCGCCGTTACGCCATTGAACACGGCGGGGAAGCGCTTCGCGCAATGAGCTTTATCGAGCGCGCCGCCATGTTGAAAGCGGTCGCGAAACACCTGCTCAGCCAGAAGGATCGGTTCTATGCCCTGTCAGCCCAGACCGGCGCAACGAAGGCCGACAGCTGGGTGGATATTGAAGGCGGTATCGGCACCCTCTTCACCTACGCAAGCCTCGGCAGCCGTGAGCTACCGGACGACACGCTGTGGCCGGAGGATGAGCTGATCCCGCTGTCGAAGGAAGGCGGCTTTGCGGCGCGCCACGTCTTAACGTCGAAATCCGGCGTGGCGGTGCATATCAACGCGTTCAACTTCCCGTGCTGGGGGATGCTGGAAAAGCTCGCCCCCACCTGGCTTGCCGGGATGCCCGCCATCATCAAGCCCGCCACCGCCACCGCGCAGGTGACTCAGGCGATGGTGAAAGCGATCGTCGAAAGCGGACTGGTGCCGGACGGCGCCATCAGCCTGATCTGCGGTGGCGCAGGCGATCTGCTGAACCAGCTCGACAGCCAGGACGTGGTGACGTTTACCGGCTCGGCCAGCACCGGGCAGAGCCTGCGTGTACACCCGAATATCGTCGCGAATTCCATTCCGTTTACCATGGAAGCGGATTCCCTTAACTGCTGCGTGCTGGGTGAGGACGTGACGCCGGAGCAGCCGGAGTTTGCGCTGTTTATCCGCGAGGTGGTGCGCGAGATGACCGCCAAAGCCGGGCAAAAATGTACTGCCATCCGCCGCATCATCGTGCCGGAAGCACAGGATGAAGCCGTCAGCCAGGCGCTGATTGCGCGGCTGGAGAAAGTGATCGTCGGCGATCCGGCCCAGGAAGGGGTTAAGATGGGCGCACTGGTCAACAGTGAGCAACGTGCCGACGTGCAGGAAAAAGTCGATCATCTGCTTGCCGCAGGCTGCCAGATACGTCTGGGTGGCAAAGCCGATTTGCAGGCGGCTGGCGCATTCTTCCCGCCCACCCTGCTGTTCTGCCCGCAGCCGGACGAGACCCCAGCCGTCCATTCCACCGAGGCTTTTGGCCCGGTTGCAACCCTGATGCCGTACCGTAACACCGAACACGCCATGCAGTTGGCGCGGGCGGGCGGCGGGAGCCTGGCGGGAACGCTGGTTACGGCAGATACCCACGTGGCGCGGCAGTTTATTGCCGGTGCAGCCCGTGCCCACGGGCGTATTCAGATCCTCAACGAAGAATCGGCCAAAGAGTCCACCGGACACGGCTCACCGCTGCCGCAGCTGGTGCACGGTGGTCCCGGACGCGCGGGCGGCGGCGAGGAGCTGGGTGGCCTGCGCGCGGTGAAGCACTATCTTCAGCGCACGGCCATTCAGGGCAGCCCGTCCATGCTCGCCGCCATCGGCAAACAGTGGGTCCGTGGTGCCGGGGTGCAGGAGGATCGCGTTCATCCGTTCCGCAAATACTTCGAGGAGTTACAGCCGGGCGACAGTCTGCTGACTCCGCGCCGTACCCTCACGGAAGCGGATATCGTGAATTTTGCCTGCCTGAGCGGGGATCATTTCTACGCCCATATGGACAAAATTGGCGCGGCGGAGTCGATTTTTGGCGAGCGCGTGGTGCACGGTTATTTCCTGATTTCCGCCGCGGCCGGGCTGTTTGTCGACGCAGGCGTTGGGCCGGTGATTGCCAACTACGGCATGGAAAACCTGCGCTTTATTGAGCCGGTCAAACCGGGCGACACCATTCAGGTGCGCCTGACCTGTAAACGCAAAACGCTGAAGAAACAGCGCACTGCCGAGGAAAAACCGACCGGCGTAGTGGAATGGGCGGTGGAGATTTTCAACCAGCACCAGCAGGCCGTGGCGCTCTACTCCATCCTGACGCTGGTGGCGCGCCAGCAGGGTGATTTCAGCTAACGTCACCCCTCACCCTGACCCTCTCCCCAACGGGGAGAGGGGATTGATCTGCACGACCCTGTGATTTATCCCCGCTCTTTTTTTAACCTGGCAAGACCAACAAACAACCTGGCAGATGCAGGCAAACGCTTTTCGTGCGCGCCTGTCAGGATAAGGCTGACACAACACAATAAACACAACAAGATGAGGTCTGTGATGGGAAGCAATTCTTCTTTTTCTGCCCGTAGAACGGCACTGGCCATCGCCGTTGCGCTCTGTTGCGCCTGGCAATCCCCTGTTTACGCTCACGGCAGCGAGGCGCATATGGTTCCGATGGACAAAACGCTTCAGGCGTTTGGCGCGGACGTGCAGTGGGATGATTACGCCCAGATGTTCACCATCGCCAAAGACGGTGCCTTTGTGAAGGTCAAACCCGGAGCAAACACCGCCATCGTTAACGGCAAACCGCTGACGCTCCAGGTGCCCGTGGTGATGAAGGACAACAAGGCGTATATCCCGGAGACCTTTATCAACGATGTCTTTCAGTCCGGTCTTGATCAGACATTCCAGGTAGAAAAACGCCCTCACCCGTTAAACGCGCTAACGGCTGATGAAATCAAACAGGCCGTGGCCATTGTGAAGGCCTCTGCGGATTTTAAACCCAATACCCGCTTTACCCAGATTGCGCTGGCGGAGCCAGAAAAAGCCAAAGTCTGGGATTTTGTGCTGAACGGCACGGCGGTGGATGCGCCCCGCCAGGCAAATATCGTCATGCTTGACGGCAAACACATCATCGAAAGGCGCGTGGATCTGAAGGACAAAAAGATCCTCCGCTGGGAGCCGATCAAAGACGCGCACGGCATGGTGCTGCTGGATGACTTCAATACCGTGCAGCAGATCATCAATGAAAGCCCGGAGTTTGCCGCAGTCCTGAAAAAGCGCGGCATTACCGACCCGAAGAACGTGATCACCACCCCGCTTACCGTCGGCTTTTTTGACGGCAAGGATGGGCTGAAACAGGAAGACCGCCTGCTGAAGGTGATCAGCTATCTCGACGTGGGTGACGGTAACTACTGGGCACACCCGATCGAAAACCTGGTTGCGGTGGTGGATCTTGAGCAGAAGAAAATCCAGAAGATTGAGGAAGGTCCGGTCGTGCCGGTGCCGCTCACGCCGCGCCCGTATGATGGCCGCGACCGCGTTGAAACGGTGAAAAAACCGCTGGAGATTATCGAGCCGGAAGGCAAGAACTACACCATCACCGGGGACATGGTGCACTGGCAGAACTGGGATTTTCATCTGAGCCTGGACTCCCGCGTCGGCCCGATGATCTCCACCGTGACCTATAACGACAATGGCAAAAAACGGCAGGTGATGTATCAGGGATCGCTCGGCGGCATGATTGTGCCGTACGGCGACCCGGATATCGGCTGGTACTTTAAAGCCTACCTGGACTCCGGCGACTACGGCATGGGTACCCTGACCTCACCGCTGGTGCGCGGCAAAGACGTGCCGTCTAACGCCGTGATGCTCAACGAAACCATCCCGGATTACACCGGCGCGCCAATGGAGATCCCCCGGGCGATCGCCATTTTCGAGCGTTACGCCGGGCCGGAATATAAGCACCAGGAGTTAGGTAAACCCAACGTCAGCACCGAACGCCGCGAGCTGGTGGTGCGCTGGGTCAGCACCGTGGGTAACTACGATTACATCTTCGACTGGGTATTCCACGAAAATGGCACCATCGGCATTGATGCGGGGGCCACGGGCATAGAAGCGGTGAAAGGTGTGCAGACGAAAACCATGCATGATGCCACCGCGAAGGATGACACGAAATACGGCACGCTGATCGACCATAATATTGTCGGGACCACGCACCAGCACATCTATAACTTCCGCCTGGATATGGACGTGGACGGCGTCAATAACAAGCTGGTGGCGATGGATCCGGACGTCAAACCGAACACCGCTGGCGGCCCGCGCACCAGCACCATGCAGGTTAATCAGTACGACATTGATACCGAACAGCAGGCGGCGCAGAAGTTCGACCCTGGCACCATCCGCCTGCTGAGCAACACCCGCAAAGAGAACCGCATGGGCAACCCGGTCTCGTATCAGATCATCCCTTACGCGGGGGGGACACACCCGGTGGCGTCCGGCGCGAAATTTGCCCCGGACGAGTGGATTTATCACCGCCTGAGCTTTATGGATAAACAGCTTTGGGTGACGCGTTACCATCCCGACGAGATGTACCCGGAGGGAAAATACCCGAACCGTTCTACGCACGATACGGGCCTCGGCCAGTACAGCAAAGATAACGAGTCGCTGAATGACCAGGATAACGTCGTCTGGATGACCACCGGCACCACCCACGTCGCCCGCGCCGAAGAGTGGCCGATAATGCCGACGGAATGGGTGCACACGTTACTCAAACCGTGGAATTTCTTTGACGAGACGCCCACGCTCGGCAAGAAAAAAGAGCAGAAATAACCCACCGACCGGGCGTAATGCCCGGTTTTTATCGCCTCTCTGTTTGATGATTAATTCAACCTGCTTATAGTTAAAGGTATATTGCCTTATATCACTCCCCCGGAAGGGAAAAGAGCTTCAATGGAAAAACGACATAACGCCACACCCGAACCGGCGACATGGCCTACCCGTAAGTCAATGGTTGTTCACGGACTGGCCGTGAACCTGCCGTGGCTCGCCTTCGTGAACACGAGCTTTGCCATTATGGTCCTGCTGCGCAATTCGCTGTTCGGCCAGATTGATACCCTGTTTCACATTACCCCGCATCTCCAGTTGATTGTTGATGCCACCATGCTCGGTGTGATCATTCTGAACGGTGCGCTGGTGCTAATGGCCTGGCGCCATATGCGCGGGGTCAGTGCGGTACTGTTCCTCTGCGGTGTGCTCTGGTCGTTGTGTTGTTACTGGTTTATCTATGTCATACAGCTTCCCCATCCCTGGCCCATCTTCGTCACCCTGCTGATGGCTGGCATGACCGCGCTCTATTTTCACCCGGTGGCACTGCTCTGCTTCACGGTTCCGCTGTGGATCACCATGCCTGTTGCCAGCATGCTGTTGAATCAGGAAATTAATTATCGCTTTGTCGGGACGTGGGTAGTCTTCACGTTCATTCTCGTTTGCGGACGCTATATCCTGTTGAGCTGGTTTGAAGAGGCGTGGCGTCGCAACCAGCAGAATCAGCGTTTGATTTCGCGGCTGGATGCGCTGGCCCATCAGGATCCGCTAACGAAAACGGCTAACCGTCGGGCGATGGAACTGGTGCTGGAAAATGCAGTGGAGCAAGGCAAACGCTTCGCGGTGCTGATGCTGGATGTCGATTATTTCAAATTGTATAACGACACCTATGGTCACCAGGCGGGAGATGCGTGTCTCGCGCGGGTGGCGGAGGTGCTGAACACCTCGGTGCGCACGCCAGAGGATGTGGTCTCCCGCTACGGTGGCGAGGAGTTTGTGGTGATCCTCTTTGACTGCGAAGCAAGCGTTGCTGAGAAAGTCGCTGCGCGGATCCAGGCAGGCCTGCGCACCGCAGCCATTCCGCACAGCGCGTCGAAGGTGAGTGAATGTGTAACGGTGAGTACAGGCATCGCAGGCTATACCGCAGGACTGGCTGGCCCGGAAATCATTGCCCGCGCCGATGCGGCACTCTATCGGGCGAAGGAGGCCGGGCGGGATCGGTGGTCGCTGTAAGTTACGCCGGGTGGCGCTGCGCTTACCCGGCCTACAAAACCAACCTTTACCTCGATCCCGCAGGCCGGGTAAGGCGTTTTTTAATACCGCACGCACACCGACTTCGTTTCACACCAGCCATCCAGCCAGTCGGGGCCGAAATCGCGCCCGGTGCCGGACTGCTTCATGCCGCCGAACGGCAGGTTGGCGTCGATCAGCGTGTGGCTGTTCACCCACACGGTTCCGGCCTGTAGCCTGTCGGTGTACGCCAGCGCTTTGCTGATGTTCTGCGTCCAGACGCTGGCCGTTAAGCCATACTCCGTATCGTTCGCTAGTTGAAGCGCCTCTTCCCCGTCGGCCACACGGACCAGGTTCACCACCGGCCCGAACACCTCTTCCCGCGTCAGGCGCAGATGATTATCCGGGTTGACCACCAGCGTTGGCGAAACGTAATAGCCTTTGCCGTCTGGCCCCCGATTCCCGGCGATCAGCTGCGCATTGTGCGCCTTCGCCTCATCGAGGAACGCCTGTACCTTATCGCAGTGGGCGCGTGACACCAGCGGATTGATAAACGCCTCCGGCGACATGCCCGGCCCGACGCTGAGCGATTTCACGGCCTGTTCAAACCCGCTGACCAGCGTGTCGAACAGCGGCGCCTCAATATAAATGCGTGAACTGGCCGCGCAGACCTGCCCCTGATTCAGGAAGCTGCCGGTCATCAGCCCTTCAATCACCCATGCCGGATCGGCATCTTTCAGCACGATGGCCGGATTTTTGCCGCCAAGCTCCAGCGTCACGCCCGTTAGGGTATCCGCCGCCGCGCGGGCAATCTGCTTGCCCGTCGCCGTCGAACCGGTAAAGCTCACTTTGGCAATGCGCGGATGAGAGGTCAGCGCCGCGCCACAGACGGCGCCACTGCCGGTCACGACATTGAACACGCCATCCGGGATCCCCGCCTCGCTCGCCAGTTCAGCCACCCGTAACAGGGTGAGCGGCGTGGTTTCGGAAGGTTTGATCACGATGGAACAGCCTGCCGCCAGCGCGGGCATCACCTTCCACATGCCAATCATCAGCGGGAAGTTCCACGGCACAATCCCCGCCACGACCCCAACCGGCTCTTTACGCGTCCACGCCTGATAGCGCGCGCCCTGCGGCAGTGGAATCGAGAGATCGAGGGTTTTGCCAGCAATTTTGGTGGTCAGCCCCGCCGTGTAGCGCATCCAGTTCAGGGTGCAGCCCACCTCGAAGGCGCGGGAAATGTTAATCGATTTCCCCTGCTCCAGGGTTTCGAGCTGTGCCAGCTCTTCGCCATGCTGTTCCACCAGATCCGCAAACCGCAGCAGGATGCGTTCCCGCTCTGCCGGCAGCCGCCCGGCCCAGCTTCGGGCGACAAAGGCGCGCCAGCCAGACATCACCGCACGATCGACATCGTCGACGCTGGCATCGGCGGTGGAGGCAATGACCTCGCCGGTTGCCGGGTTGTAAACGTTCAGACGTTTTTCGCTATCGGATGCCGCCTGACGCCCTTCAATCCACAGGCCGTGCTGACGATCTAAAAACTGCTGCACGCCAGGCAGGACGGCGACGTGTGATTCGGACATAGGGTACTCCTTCGTTATGCTTCGCAGGGTGTGTATGCAGTCTAAGAGGGGTTTCGCATTCCTGCTTTTGTCTGTGTGACATTCGCTTTGTCAGCTGTGACAGGCTCCGCAAATCGTGATAATTCCCGCTTATATCGCTGTAATCCTTGAGTGTTCTTTCCTATAGTCAGCCTCGTAGCCCTGACAAAATGCAACATAAATGCAACAATGCGTAAACGGTGACGGTGCAGCGAGAAAATCAATGGCGTGTGCAAGCGAACAGGACAATTTTCAGCAGTGGCTGGCGCAAATTAACCAGGTTTGTGGGCGCTTTGCGGCACGTCCGTTAGAGGGGGCGTTTTTCGGTGAGCTGGAAACCAGCTATACCCAAAGTCTGAAGCTGAGCACGGTGACCGCCGCAGGCGTTAACCTGTTTCGCACCTCTCAGGAGATCAAAAACGGCAATGACGCCTGGTTCTACACCGTGTTTCAGCTGGAAGGCAGCGCCGGAATCGAACAGGACGACCGTCGTGCAATGCTGAAAGCCGGAGATATCACGCTGATTGACGCCTCCCGCCCGTGCTCCATTTACTGGCAGGAGCGTTCCCGCCAGATTTCGCTGCTGCTCCCGCGACAACTCATTGAGCAACATGCGCGTTTTCAGGAAGTGCGCTGCGCGCTGCCCCTCTCCCGCACTCTGCCGACCGTGCAGCTAAGCTACCGGTTGTTACAGGAGAGCATGGGCAATGCCGATCTGAGCGCCAGTGAAAGCGAAGCGGCGCTGGAGGCGATGGTGTGTCTGTTGCGTCCGGCCTTCCAGCAGCATGACGAGGTGCTGCCGCGCAAGGAGCGTCAGTTCCGCCACGTGCTGTCCCTGATTGACGATCATATTCAGTCGGAGGCGTTAAGACCGGAGTGGATAGCCTCAGAGAGCGGGATGTCCGTGCGCAGCTTATACCGCATGTTTGCCGGGAAAGGGCTGGTGGTGGCGCAGTATATTAAGAACCGTCGCCTCGATTTATGCGCTCAGGCGCTGCGTTCCATTGGCGATGACGAAAAGCTGGCGGGAATAGGCTACAGCTGGGGCTTTACCGACCATAGCCATTTTTCCACCGCCTTTAAGCAGCGTTTCGGGGTTTCGCCGGGCGAATACCGTAAGCGTTACCGGTAGTTACTTTTTCAGCCACTTGCCGTTAATCCCCTTCACGTACTCACCCGGCTGTGCGCGGGCCACCAGCTTTTGTCCCGCCATTTTCGCCACCTCGTCGACGGGCAAATTATTACTGTCAGCCAGTTGCTGATAACTTTCCGTGCGTGCGGCGTTGATACGGTTAACCAGCGCCAGGGTTTCAGCGTCGTGCTGAACGGGCGCAAGATAGCCGCTCAGGGTTTCCCCTACGCGCCCCTGGGCACGCGCATCATTGAGCGTAAGCGTGGCGGCGTGAACGTTCATCCCCAGCGCCAGTAACATCAGAGCTAATCGTTTCATGGCATCCTCAGAACAGATCGCTGCGGGTTTTCAGCAGGGCTTCAACGTCTTTATCCACCTTGATGTGGATTTCATGCTCGATTTTCACGTTCATGTTGATGGTGATCGGCTCTTTGGGCGCCGCCACTTCAATGCGCGGCGTGCAGCCTGACAGCAGCGCGACGACGGCCACGGTGAGTACACCAGCCCTCTTTTTCATTGTTGTTCCTCACTTTCCTTGCCTGTCGAACTGCGGAGAAGGGGTATCGCCGCATGTTGCTCAAACCATGTTTGCAGATTGTCCCCGAAGCGCAGGCTGCGCCAGAGGGTAAAAATGTTCTCTTCATGGGTGTAATTCAGGTTCACGAAGCTGCTTTTACCCTCGACGCGGCTGGTGCCTTTGATGGTCGCCTGCATGGTTAACACACCCAGATTATCCACATTGAGTTTTGTCCACGACTGCGAAATTTCCATATAGCGGAGCCAGTTGATCGCCGCCCCGGCAACTACGTTGTCTTTCACAATGGCATCTGCCGTGTCCTGGTCGATACGCAGCGTCATCGGCCCCGGGTTAGTCAGCCAGCCATCTTTAATGATCCATTTTTCATTGTCCAGCCAGAACGGCAGCGCGCCGCTCACCGGGCCGGACATGGCAAACTGCTTCGGATTTACCGCGCTTATCAGTTCGCTGGAGGAAATATTATCCACGCGCAGTAAAGCCGGATCGTGCTGCGGCATTCGCAACTGCTGCATGGTGATTTTCCCGCCGAGCGCTTCCACCTTCACGTTGGTGAGCAGGAGCGGGTTCGCTTCCGTCCAGGGGTAATCGCCCTGGAGATCCGCGGTGATATTTCGGGCCGTGACCAGGTTTTTCACCTCGTCGATTCGTAACGTTACCGGCCCGCGCGTGCCCAGCGACCAGGTGCCCTGACTTAAGCGGAACGGCAGAACGAAGTCAACGCCATTAATCTCGTTATCCGGCATCCACGCGCTGCCCGCGTTGAGCACCCCGTGCCCCCCGGCCTCAAAGCCCTGATCGGGCGCCGCCGAGAAAGCGACCTGCGCGTACATTTCGCCGCCGCGCAGGGTCATTTTCCAGTCTGGAGGGATCAGCGGCTGGAACACCGTCAGAGACTGTTTTGGCCACCAGGCCTGACCGCGAAGACGTTCGCCGTCCCAGCGCCCGTTGACCTGGACCGGCCCGATGTCGTCTGCATGAAGTTTCCCTTTAAACTGGAACACCGTCGGGTCTGTCCCGTCCACGCTGAAGGTCAAAACGGACGGCGGCAGCACGCTTCCACCCGAGAAGCTTGTTTGCCCGGCATTGAGCGCGAGCGCGCCGCTAAAGGTGGGGTTTTCCGGGTCCCGCGACCAGCGCACCGGGTGATCCAGCACCAGACGTGGTTTGCTGACCAGCATCGTGCCGTACTGCAATTTGTCGAACCCCGTGGAGAGATCGGTCAGTTCGATAACGTTGTCGCGCCACTCTCCGGTTCCCCGGACATCCCAGCGCGCGTTCATCGGCGTGAAGTTCCCTTTGCCCCAGTAACGCCACTGCCACAAACCGTTATCCGGTAAAAAGTCGTTAGCCTGGCCGTCCAGATGCAGCTCAAAATCGCCCATCTCGTTCTCGTGCGCCCGCAGAATGGCTTGCAGGCGGCCATCCACGCCCTTCTGCGTGAGCTTCACGCCCGCCAGCGGCCAGCGGATCTCATCGATATCCAGCGAATCAATGATGCGTCCGCGCGAGCGCAATAATGCGCCGGGTTCAAAGGTAAGCTGCGGTTCGTAAAGGCTACCGGTCAGTTGAGCCGGGAGTCTGGCATAGAGGATCAGATCGTTTTGCTTGGCTTCACCGCTCAGGTGCAGCGGCATAGCGCTGTTTTCCATACTGAGCGAGCCGGGACCGATATTCAGCACCGCGTTGCCCTTACCCGCATCCCCCTGGGTCAGCACGTTGAGCCGCCCCGTGAAGGTGGCTTTCTCCAGCCCCTGCTGCCAGTTATCCACTTTCAGGCCGACGCGACCGCTCATTGGCATACCGGAGGCTGACCAGTTCCAGCGTCCGTCGCTGATGGTCAACTGCTGAGCGGTGATCTGCCACGGTAAATCGAGCAGCGGCTCGGGGTTGTCCCGCGCCATGACCACCAGCTGGCCCTGATTGTCCTCCCAGTCCAGATCGGCATCGACCAGCGAGGATAACTGTGGCACGTTAAAGGTTGCGACTGTGTGCCCCTTCACCGGTACGCCGTCCGGCACCAGCGGCAGGGTAAATTCACCGACCAGCTTCACGGGCTGCGGCTGGTCCGGCAGGTGCACATCGAACTGGCTGATGGAGAGCGTCTGGCCGCGCAACTGCCCTTTGACGCTCACCTGTTCCCCTTTATAGGTGATGTCCTGGCGGGCGGGCGTGAGCGAGGCATGCAGCTCACCCTCCCACTGCTGCCAGGGAGAAAGGGTAAAGCGGTGGATGGTCAGCCAGGTATTGGGCAGGATGGCCTGCCACTGTGCCAGCGTTTTCGGCGCCACCGTAGAGGGCGCTGATTGCGGCAGTTTGCTCAGGCAGACAGAGTTAAGTTCAAGTGCGCCAATATCCAGATCCCAGCGGCTGGGGTGTGACAGGGTCACGTTTTCCATGCGGGCAATCTCGCACTCTTCGACCAGATAGCGGAGATCGGGGATGATCAGGGCGTGGCGCGTGAGCCGTGGGCTTTTTTCAAACGCGATACGCGTTCCTACGGGAAGCCAGATCCCGGCGAGCGTGGGTACCCACTGGGCGAGCGTCATCAGCAGCGTCAGCGGCACAAGAAATAGCAGCAGTAAGAGCGCGATTGCGGCTTTGTATTTACCCTTCATGGGCAGTTAATATCCTGATTTTGCGAAAAAAATAAGCCGTTCCTGCCGCTCATTGTCGCATGTTTAGCCAGTCAGTTGAAGGTAATGCCATTTTTAAGAGTAGATGCTCTACAATAATTCATAGAACTTATTGATTTCAATGAATTTTGAAAAATTGTAAGATAATTTTAAACATGCTAACGTGGTTCCAAAAACACTGGAGAAAGTCTTATGAAACTCGCGGTATATAGCACAAAGCAGTACGACAAAAAGTATCTGCAACATGTTAACGAGACGTACGGTTTCGATCTTGAATTTTTCGACTTTCTGCTGACTGAAAAGACGGCGAAGACTGCCCACGGCTGCGAAGGTGTCTGTATTTTCGTTAACGACGACGGCAGCCGACCGGTGCTGGAAGAGTTGAAAAAGCAGGGCGTGAAATACATTGCCCTGCGCTGCGCGGGTTTTAACAACGTCGATCTTGATGCCGCCAAAGAGTTGGGTCTGAAGGTCGTTCGCGTCCCGGCCTATTCTCCGGAAGCCGTGGCAGAACATGCCATCGGGATGATGATGTCGCTCAACCGTCGTATTCACCGTGCCTATCAGCGTACCCGTGATGCCAACTTCTCTCTGGAGGGGCTGACGGGGTTTACCATGTACGGTAAAACCGCAGGCGTCATTGGCACCGGCAAAATCGGCGTGGCCGCCCTTCGCATTCTTAAAGGATTTGGCATGCGCCTGCTGGCGTTTGATCCGTATCCCAGCGCCGCTGCGCTGGAGCTGGGCGTGGAGTATGTCGATCTGAAGACGCTCTTTTCTCAGTCGGACGTTATCTCCCTGCACTGTCCGCTGACCCCGGAAAACTATCACCTGCTTAACCAGTCGGCGTTCGACCAGATGAAAGACGGCGTGATGATCATCAATACCAGCCGCGGCGGGCTGATCGACTCTCAGGCCGCTATCGAAGCGTTAAAAACGCAAAAAATCGGCGCATTAGGTATGGATGTCTATGAGAACGAACGCGATCTGTTCTTCGAAGATAAATCTAACGACGTGATCCAGGACGATGTGTTCCGTCGCCTGTCGGCCTGCCACAACGTGTTGTTCACCGGCCACCAGGCGTTTCTGACCGCCGAAGCGCTGATCAGTATTTCAGAAACCACGCTGGGGAATTTGCGTCAACTCGAAAAGGGCGAAGCGTGCCCTAACGCCATAGTGTAAACCTGGTAAGCCGGGTGAGGGCTTACGCCCTGCCCGGCCCGGGCGTTAACTGAACGCCCCTCTGCCTTTTCCGCCGCTGGTGTCCCCCCCATCCTTAAGAAGCATGACATTTTCGCGGCCATCATTAGTAAATTAACGGATCAAAAATGACGGTTACTGCCCCACGATAAACATCAGGCCGCGTATTCAACATCGTATCAACATCTTTTTGTTCAATAAGGAAATCAATACTGCCCGCCTTCTCCTGACCAAATACATTAGTCAGAAATAAATTCTTTGTGAGATCCTTGCCAATGGCGAGACGGCGTCTTACCACTCCAGTTCCTGTTTTATCATCAACAATATTATCCGGTAACGTCAGTAAAGCCTGCACGGGTACCCATTGAGAAGGTAATTTATCACTCTTCAGGGCGCAGTCTGAACCGAGGTTTTGTTCACACTGAAGATATACCGTGAATGAACCTGAACTGGACAGGTTAAATTTGCTTTGGCCCGTCAGGTTGGGTGTAATACGATTTACCATCCACCGCTCCCAGCGCGCATCACCCTGCCCGGCAGTGCAAACTTTACCGGGCTCACACGGTATAAGGGAAACGTTTTGATTTTCAGCTGTTGTACTCAGCTTTAGTTCATGGTTTACCGAAAGTGTGAAATTTAACACGAGCGTAGTATCTGATGGCTCGTAATTATCACCAAAATCAATTTCGCCACCTGGGCCAACATTGAGCACCAGTTCACCCTTAAAAATCCCTGAACTCATCAATAATGGATTAGGCGTAGCCAACTCATATCCCATACTGATATTATTAATGAGATGGGGCTCTCCTGTTAAATCCTTTTTCGCAGTTTTATAACACTCAACATCCCTGTTCGGTACTTTCCACATAAACCCATAAGCTCCTGTGTGCACTATACCAATACCTGAATATTGGCATGGAGACGGGGCATAAACAAACGAACTTCCATTCCAGGTTTGTTGATGCTCTGAAAGAGTCCATGATCGTAAGGTATTGTATCTGGCGGAAAATGCACTCATTCTGAACTTAAGCGTACGAACTTCCCCTGTTTCATCATGTCTGACGACAACATCTCGCCATGCCCCTGGCAAGCCGAAGTATATTCCCATTCGTGGTTCTGAATTTGCGGTCAGCCCTGACGTAGCCAGAGACGCCGTAATTCCTCCCATATTGATACTGAATGTCTTATTATCTGCACATTGCGCAGGATAACTTACACAGTAGCCGGACTGCGGTGTAGTATTAACAAATTTGTCATTCGATGGGTCTGACATTGATGGCGAAAACGAAGCCGTAATGTTTATGGTGGCAGCCTGCAATGGTAACGCAAATAAATAAAACGCAAAGAGTAGTTTTTTCATAATAAACACTTTTGGGATGGAATGATAAACTCGCTTCGGAAGAAAGCGCTTACGGACAGGGTTTCTAGTTCATTAATTCATCACGCTGCACTTCAGGTCCTCAACAAAACGAATAGCATTATTCCCGGCATTATCTGCCGCTGGAATACTGCATTTGAGCGGCGGTTTTCCTCCTTCCTCTCTTAATAGTAAGGTTTTATTCTTTGAACCCGTTTCTAACGTCAACACCCCTTCTGCGTTTATTACCGCCCCGCTGATATCACTTTCCACAAAACGGTTTTTTAACAGTTCCCCCTGATCATCCTGCAAAGTGCCAACAAGCGTATAGGTTTTCACTGCTTTCACTTGTACGTACTGCACGCTTCCCTTATTAAGCTGAATACTCTGTTGTTCAGGAAAGACCCGAACACTATCGCCCCCCGTCGCGCTAAACTGGATGACCTCTTTTCTCCACTGTTCTGCTGGCACCACATTCCTGCCTGGCAACAGACGCGTTTCTGACATCTTCCCGGAGGCCAGGATACCGATGTCATTGTGGTCCGAGTCAACATCAACGATGAGTGCTGCCCCGGTGCTGCGACTGGCACTCCCGCTGGAGGATGCCAGTTTTCCCCCTCCAAGCATAAGCACCTGGCTGAGGTTGCCCCCTGCTGTGTTTGAGCTGTTTTGCGTATGATGCTGCACCCAGCCGTCAGCGCTGACGAACGGGGTATCTACCGACCCGTTTGCATTAAAAACCGTGTTCTTCGCGCTATAGGACACACCGCCACCCACGGTGCGAAGCGTACTGCTCTCATCAGGCTGGTACTGGTAGCTGAGGCTGGAGTAGCCGTGATTCTGGTTCATACCCGTTTCAGCTGACACCGCGTGTCGTGAGGATGGCGCAAGCGACAGGCTCAGCCCCACCGACATGCCGTGGTCCCGACGCCCGTTGCTAAACCCGGGGCGATCCCAGGCACTGACCCGAAAATTCATGTTACGCCCTGCAAGCGTTCCCAACGTGGTGGTAGCAACATCAGCCCCAAAGCCCTGCCGCCAGGCCGTTTCTGTATATTGTCCGTTTACCGTCAACGAGGTTGTCCAGGGTAAACGCAGCGATAATGACGCCCCCCAGGTATCCCCTTGCTGGCGATAACGTGTCTGGTGACCATAAACGTCGGTGGTCGTCGAACGCCAGTACAGGCTGGCAGCCCCTCCTCCCGGGATAGTACGGTAATAGCGGATATCGGTATTCTGATTGGACTGGACGTCATTATTCCCCGTCGTGTACTGGGCAAACAGCGAATCACTGGGCGTGAGCGTAACGTTACTTCTGACCCGCACCTGATGCTCATTCTCAGTGGCCGCCCCGCTCACCCCCATGACCACCCGCGGGTGGACAAGATAGTCAATGCCGCCACCGGCCGCCGCAGGGTGAGGGTTATCGTTGCCATAGCGGGTGCTTGTACCGATGGTTTGCTGCTGCCCGCCCCACAGGTTCATGCGCCAGCGCTTGTCAGGGTTGTTCCAGCCCTGAGGTTTATAAATCTGGGCCTGCTGGGTGTCGACGGTCTTGCCATTTTCAATAATTTTTATCGTGATGTCGTAGATACCGCCCGGCAGTCGTCGCGTGTCCAGCGCCTGCACACCCGTTTCGAGCTGTTGCGTATGGATGAGCCGCCCGTCGCGCCAGACTTCCGCGACGGACTGATTCTGTCCTGTCACATAGACCGGCCAGGCGCTGACGCTGTCGCCGTTAATCAATAAAGCGTCGGATGTTCCCCACATGGCCCCCACAACCGTGTCATACCCAAACCCGGACATCTCAACGTTGCCCGTATCGCTGTCGGGAGTGAAAAAGCCGAGACGAACGAAATGTCCCGGCAGCTCTTTCTGCGAATACAGTTCGTAGAGTGTGCTGCTGCTGTAATGGTATTGCCCGTCAGTACCAGAAGACTGGAATGACACTCGCTGGCTCCAGCCCAGCAACGACGTGGTAAGCGATGAGTTAATACCCCAGCTACGCGTGTTATCACTGTTGGTGGCAGTGATATCGTTGTACATAATCATTCCGCCGGGCATTTTTTCCGGCAGTGAGATAAAGCTGTTCTCGGTTCGTGCTGTTTCATAATGAGAGGTGTACAGTTTTAGAATCGAGCTATCGAGCAGATACTCTGCTGCCATCAGGCCTGACGGACACTGATTAGTACATTCACCCACTGATATGCCTTTATCGAGCACCTCTTTCCACCGGTTCCTGACATCCGAATCGACGCTTTCTGACTCCTCAATGGTACGTATAAGACGAACATCACCGCTTTCCGTTAACGAAATTGCAGCCTCGAATAAAAGGGTGTCATTCAGATATACCTGAGCCATCACTTCGGACTCATAAAAGTAACGTCTGAAATCCTCAGGGAGAGCTCGCATGTTCGCGGCCAGCGTCATATTTGCTTCTGCGGAAAAAAGAGGGCACACGGTTAATAGCAACACGATTTTTTTCATAAAAAAGCCGCTGCTGGAAAACAGCGGCCTCCTCTGTTAGGGAAGGTGCGAACAAGTTCCTGATATGAGATCATCATATTCATCCGGAGCGCATC
>OJWP01000048.1_pt1 | contig 51387 bp, 50 predicted proteins | sample 1600341 | NCBI WGS metagenome assembly OJWP01 (sample SAMN04436651, study PRJEB24849) | human gut metagenome | biome: human gut; feature: NICU; material: stool | host: Homo sapiens | place: USA: Saint Louis, MO | collected 2010-03-24
TCTGTCTGTGAAGTGATTCACATCCGCCGTGTCGATGGAGGCGCATTATAGGGAGTTCCCGAGCGACCGCAACAGAAAAGTTGCAAAAAAATGACTGACTGCTGTATTCCCCAGCAAAACCCCGCTTTATACCTTTTTACGCACAGACTTATCCACAATTCATTGACGATCCCGGTGTGATCCAACCAATTGAACACTATACTAGCGGCAAATATTTCTCTCGCGGGCCAACCTCATGACGACACAACGACTTCAACGTGACTGGCGTATCCCAACCGCCGGGCTGACCGTGCTGGTGTTACTTATGGCAGGTTTTGCGCTGCATACGCACTGGAATGCTTTTATTCAGTGGTGCCTCGCCACCCAGATCACCCTGCACCGATATCTGGTGATGTATCTCCTGCAACTTAATAATCATCAGTACAGCGGTGGGCTGTGGTTGTTAACCGGTGCGTTTCTTTATGGTGTACTCCATGCCGTTGGACCGGGACACGGCAAATTTATCGTCGCCACTTATCTCACCACCAATAAAGAGAGCCAGCTCGCGGCGCGCGTCGTACCGTTTATTGGTAGCCTGATGCAGGGTGTCAGCGCGATCGTCTTTGTCTTTATCCTGGCGGTTGGCTTAAACCTCGCATCAGGGGATATCAGCACCAGCCGTTGGTATGTCGAGAAAATCAGCGCCGTACTGATTGCCGCCTTCGGTGCGTTTATCATTTATCAGGCGCTCAGCAGCCTGCGCCCGCGCAAAATGGCGATTAACGCCATCAAGCCGCTTCACCAGCATAATGAACAGTGTGGCTGCGGCCATCACGGCGTTGGGGTGGATCTAACCAGAAGCGACTGGAAAACCCGCCTGGGCGTGGTGCTGGCCATTGGCGCGCGCCCGTGCAGCGGGGCAATTATGATCCTGATGTTCTCGAATGCGCTCGGCATTATTAGCTGGGGGATAGCTGCGGTGATGACAATGTCGCTGGGCACGGCGCTGTCGATTATGGGGCTGTCGCTGGCGGTACGTTACGCGCGTGAACGCACAGTAGCCTGGTTTGGTGGCGGCACGTATCTGAACTGGGTAATGCCGATGGTCAAAATTGCCGGAGGGGTTGTTCTGATCCTGTTCGCGACGGTCCTGTTCCTGACGGTGATCCCCGTCAGCGCGGGCGGCGACTATATCGCCGCAGGATGCTAATAAAAGAAAACCCGCCAGCGGCGGGTTTTTTATCATTCGTTAATTCGCGGATGCTGGTCAACCAGGCGAGAACGTTTTTTCTGAAGCGCCTCAATCTCTGCGTCAATATCTTCAATCTTCTGCTCTACATTATCGTAGTGCTCACGCAGGATCTCTTTCGCTTCCTGAATATCAGACGCCGCAGGCGTTGCCCCTTTCAGCGGACGATTCGCCGTCTCCTTCATGGTAATACCGGTAATCAGGCCGATCACCGCAATGACCATCAGATAGTAAGCAGGCATCATCAGGTTCTGTGTGCTCTCCACCAGTGAAGCAGCAAGCGTCGGCGTCAGGCCCGCAATCAGTACGGAGATATTAAAGGCCGCGGCCAGCGCGCTGTAGCGAATATGCGTCGGGAACATTGCCGGCAGCGTAGAAGCCATCACCCCGATAAAGCAGTTGAGGATCACCGCCAGCATCAGCAGACCGGCGAAAATCAGCCCCAGCACGTTACTGTTAATCAGAATAAAGGCCGGGATTGCCAGTGCGAACAGGGCGACGCTGCCAAGAATAATGAATGGCTTACGGCCAAAGCGGTCACTCAGCAGACCCATAATCGGCTGCACAAACAGCATACCTACCATGATGGCGATAATAATCAGCACACCGTGGTCTTCCGAGTAGTGCAGGTTATGCGACAGGTAGCTCGGCATATAGGTCAACAGCATGTAATAGGTGACGTTGGTGGAAATCACCAGACCAATACAGGTCAGCAGGCTGCGCCAGTGTTTAGTCGCGATCTCTTTAAACGACACTTTCGGGCCATCCTGCAACCCTTCACGGTCACCCTGCTCCAGCTTATCAACGTGCTGCTGGAACGCAGGCGTCTCTTCCAGGGCGTGACGCAGGTAAAGGCCAATAATGCCCAGCGGCAGCGCCAGGAAGAATGGAATACGCCAGCCCCAGTCAAGGAAGTTCTCTTCACCCACGACGGTTGAGATCAGAACGACAATCCCTGCACCCATGACGAACCCGGCAATCGAGCCAAAGTCCAGCCAGCTGCCCATAAAACCGCGTTTACGGTCCGGAGAATATTCGGCGACAAATATCGATGCGCCGGTATATTCGCCGCCAACCGAGAAGCCCTGCGCCATCTTACAGATCAACAGCAGAATCGGCGCCCATATACCAATGGTCGCATACGACGGAATAAGGCCGATACAGAATGTACTTATCGACATGATGACAATGGTAATAGCCAGGATTTTCTGGCGACCATATTTATCACCCAACATGCCGAAGAATAGACCACCGAGAGGGCGAATCAGGAAGGGAACAGAGAACGTACCCAGCGCGGCAATCATCTGCAAGCTGGGATCGGCACCGGGGAAGAACACTTTACCAAGTGCATAGGCCACAAAGCCATAAACACCAAAATCGAACCACTCCATCGCATTACCGAGCGAGGCCGCTGTAATCGCTTTGCGCAGTTTCGCGTCATCAATAATGGTGACATCGCGCAGCGTGATGGGTTTTACTTTTTTCCTTCTAAGCATAGCTTTCCTCGTAGACTCAGCCCCGTCCGTTTCACAGCGCCTTTTGCAAGCTGTGAACCAGAAATTCGCTCCATGCGAATCTCCTTATTCAAGCGTAGCAGGTTTACTTACATTGACGTTTTACCTCAATACAACCGAACCTGTTGACGCCTGTCTGGGCAGTTAAAGACCTTTTTACCCTACCAGCGTTTATATATGTGATCAACTTCACATATATTTTTCCTGTTTGTAAGTTGCCTTCAGCTTTTGTCAATTCACGATAAATAAGGTCATTCTCAACACCCCTTATCAAACCGATTTTAACGCCCGTTATTATTCCGCTCAAAACAAAAAAGAATCACATTTCTTCACACCGAATTTACACAAAATTTAATTATTAACAGTGAGAAATCCTGTTTACATTCAATATGTGACGAAGATAACTAAAACACTGTTTTATTTTCATTGAATCGCAATTCCAAAGATCGCATGATAAATCCGAACACGATATCCCAGCGGCTTTCAAATGAAGGAAAACTGAACGTCAGAATTTCGCTTTACAGCATAAGTAACGAATCTATTGGTTACGTTAAAAGACAATCCATTGAATTTGCTGATCTAATTTTTAAGATTTCCGCCAGCCACGCGGGCGAGATGTGAGGGTTAATGATGAAAATTAAAGCTACAATAGAACGCATCCCTGGCGGGATGATGCTGGTCCCGCTGGTACTTGGTGCGATATTAAATACGCTGGCCCCGAATACCGGTGCTTATTTTGGCGGTTTTACGAAAGGTATGATTACCGGAACGGTACCGATTCTGGCAGTCTGGTTCTTTTGCATCGGTGCGTCTATTAACTTGCGTGCAACAGGTACGGTATTACGTAAATCAGGGACGCTGGTCATTACCAAAATAGCGGTCGCCTGGGTTGTTGCCATGATCTGCGCGATGTTCATTCCGGAGAATGGAATTCAGACCGGTTTCTTCGCCGGATTATCCGTTCTGGCCATAGTCTCAGCAATGGATATGACCAACGGCGGTCTCTATGCCAGCCTGATGAATCAATATGGCACCAAAGAAGAATCAGGCGCATTCGTGCTGATGTCCCTGGAGTCGGGTCCGCTGATGACCATGTTGATTCTGGGGTCTGCTGGCCTTGCCTCCTTTGAACCGCACCACTTTGTCGGGGCGATCCTGCCGTTCCTGATTGGTTTTGCGCTGGGCAATCTCGATCACGATCTGCGCGATTTCTTCAGCAAAGCCACCCCGGTACTGATCCCGTTCTTCGGCTTCGCGCTGGGCAATACCATCAACCTGAACGTGATTCTGGAAACCGGCCTGCTGGGTATTGTGCTGGGTGTTGCCGTCATCGTCATCACGGGTATTCCGCTGATTATTGCAGACCGCGTCATCGGGGGCGGCAACGGAACCGCGGGTGTAGCCGCCTCTTCGGCCGCAGGTGCTGCGGTAGCCAACCCGGTGATTATCGCCCAGATTAACCCGGCCTTTGAACCCGTGGCCGCTTCCGCTACGGCTCTGGTTGCCGCCAGCGTGATTGTGACGGCAATTCTGGTCCCCATCATCACGGCACTGTACGCCAGACGCTTTGGGCATGTGCCTGAGTCCCGGACAGAACCTGAAGCGGTCGAAATGCACCACTAACCTGTTCGCCCCCTCCTTAAAACGAGGGGGCAATCACGCACCAAACATCTCTTCCACCATGCCATCTACCAGCCGTTTTGCCGAACAGAGCCTCGGCATCCCCAGCGCGACCGTTTGCCAGCTCTGCGTCACTGACCAGCTCACCGGATGTTTATCCGCCTGACACCAGTCCCCCAGCCAGCCCAGCATATCTTTATAATCAATCAGACCGGGAGAGGAGGGCGTCGTCAGCCACTGATGATAAAAATGCCGGGTCGTGGGAGAAGCATTAATCCCCTGTGCCAGATAGTTTGCGGCCATGCTGCGCAGATTGTCTTTCAGCATGGCCGCGACGTCACTGTTCGCCAGACGACAGGCATCGCCAAAAGCGCCCCAGCGCAACTCTTCCAGCGCAATAAAGCAGCGGCCAGCCAGCGACCAGCCGTCATACTGCCCGGCTCGCCAGCGGGTAAAAATTTGCTCGCTGTGCTCACCCGCCTGCACCGTAAGGCCGCGCTGCGCGAGCGCTTTCTCTTTATAAGCGGCACGCTGGTTGAAATGCACGGAGAGCGCCTCGTACTGTTGCAATAATCCGGGAGGGTGTGGGATGCGTGGGTTAACCTGCTGGCGCAGGGCTACCAGCTTATCGGTCATACGGGTCAGCGCAAGATGTCCGGGGTCAAGCATCCCGGCCAGTTTCTCCGCCAGACCCAGCCGTAGCGCTGCATTTTCGTTGAGCATTCCCGCCATTGCCCACGGCCGCAGCCGGGTCTGCGTAATGATCTCCTGCGTCAAACGCTCACGAAATTGCAGCTGCTGTGGCCCCAGGAGGGAGTGACGTGCAGCATCCGCCCCCTGGACCAAATCGACCATAAATTTTGGATGAATACACTCCAGCGTCCGCCCGGGACCGTCCAGTAGCTGTGTTGTCATGGTTGCTCTGCCGCGAATAAGGTTTGAATATCATCGCGTAACAGTCGGGTATCTTCCTGAATCCACGCCGCAGTGGTCATACTTTGCTTCAACAACTGGCTAAGCGCCCGGGTTGAATGCTCATTCTGCTGCCGCACGGCAAGGCTATCACGCAAGCTTTCCTGTAACCCGGTCAGGCATAACGAAAACTCTGCAAAGAACGTTGCCATACCTGCCGTAACAGAGACATCGACCTGCGCGGCCAAAGCTTTACGAATTTGATCGCAAAACTGATCGGTATGTTGCGTAAATTTGCCATGAAGCTGAGCGATGTCGATGACATAGCGTGTGCGCGTCACCACATACTCTTCCCAGCCCCAGCCAGGATTATTGAGCCAGCGCGAGACGGTATCACGTACGCTGCCCGCCCCTGCTGGCTGACTGGCAGGAGGAGTGTCCTGCACAATGGCATCATTAAATAAACTGCGGGTATTGAAATTAAGCTGGTTTGCCTGGAACGCCGGGAAGCTAATCCGCGCCCGAAATCCGGCATGACTAAGCTGTTCCTTGATTCGCGTCTCGATGGGGCGCATCGCCTCATTCAACGATCGGGCGAGCGTAGACTCCAGTTGATCGAAACGTAACGCCAGCTCCCGGCCAATTCTGCTCTGCGCACTCAGCAAAATCTGTTCGCATGACGATCGGATCTTGCTCAGGACAATCTGCGCCTGCCCTTCATCGTCAAGCACCAACTGCTGGATCGCATCCGCGTCGTCTGTACGCAAACTGGATGGCTCGCGCCCTGCTAAATCAAGAATAAACGGACGGCTGAAAATGTCGCCCAGCGCCTGGTGAAGTTCACCTTTCTGGCGAAGCAGGAATGCGTCCGTTGCGTTGAGCGCCTCTTCAACTTCATGTTGAACCTCATCGCTCACCACGCTTTGCCGCTGACGCAGCATCGTCATATCCTCTTCCAGACGCGCAATATTCAGTTCCAGCTCATCAAAAGCGACCGTCAGTCCCTGATGGCGAAAATCCAGGTATTCTCTGGCATTTTGCGCATAGTTCAGCAGCTTATGTGATGCCGACCGCAGAGCGAACAGCGAAGCGTTGGCGTAAGCCGCGTAAATCAGTTTGCGGATGGGCTGTTCGAACAGCGAATCCTCCCACAGCAGATCTGCCGCATGGCGAATATGGTCAATATCGTCCAGGTCGGCCGTTCGCCAGCGGCGACCCAGCGCGGCCTCGGCAAAATCCTGTACCCAACGCTGATCCTGATGATCGGGAAGCCGCCCATGGACGTTCATCTCATAGCGGGCGCGGTTTGCCAGATAAGCCCACATGGAAGAGACCGGATAAATTTGCCCCGGCGAAATATTCCCTTTCATCAGCGTGCCGGAAATCATCGCCCGCACCTGCTCTTCATCGTCGCTGTTACGATCTTTCTGATCGAATTTATTGACCAGGGCGTAAAGCGGCACGGATTTCCCCGCCGCCGAAATTGCCTGACGAACCTCCGCATCAGAAATAGATTTAAGCTGGGTATAGTCCATTACCGCCAGCACGGCGGAGGCGCGCGCCAGCTGCTCGCTGAGCATTTTTTGCAGGTGCGGCTGCCCTGCCTCGTTCGGCCCCGGCGTGTCGAGCAGCGTCAGTTGCCCCAGGTGCGCGTCCAGACCGGCGAGATGCACAAACTCCACCTCAATCACCGGAATATGTTCAATCGCGGCATACTCAGAGAATGGAAACTCCACGCCCAGCGCCTGAGAAAGCCGCACCAGATCGTTCAGGCTTTTCAGACAATGAAAGATGGGCTCCGCGCCCAGGTGATGTTTTTCAAACGCCTCACCTCTTTCGATGCGCTCCAGCAGCGTAGTCATGTCCTTGTCTATTTCCAGTCGCCGCGCCAGCTTACCGCGATCTTTTTCGCACAGTTTTTTTTGCAACTGGGCAATCAGGGTATCAATGGGCGCAACGTGCAAAAAATGCAGCACCGGCTCCTTCTGGCCCGGCGTATGGCGGATCAGCGTGGGAAGCGCCGTCATCGGACGATTGCGGTTCGGCAGCACTTCAGTGCCCACAATCGCATTAATGGTGGTCGATTTTCCCGCTTTCATGGTACCCACAATCGCCAGTACCATTTCGAGCCGGGTTATTTTGCGTAATTCGTTATTCAGCATCGCCTGCTGAGCATCGACTCCCCGCGCGCTAAAATGTAATGGCAAAACGTTGTTATTAACGCCGCTCATGGCAGCGGCTGTGCTATCCAGCTTTGCAATCGGCATCGATTTTAATGAATCAAGATTGTTCAGTGCGAGCTGTAACAAACGTTCAGCTTCCTGGCTTAATTCAAATATGGTCTGTGTGTGCATGATAAAAGCCTTCCCTTAACGCAAATTTATTACTTTTATTAAGCCACGATGTTTTAATTATACTTTTCAGGCTTATATGATCACGTATGGAAAACATGTTCATTTAATACAACTGATTGAAGCTAATGAGAATTTAACAACCGCCCTCGTAATGCGTGTAAAACAACCCCTGGCCAGAAAGCCAAAAGTGAATAGACAAAACGCATTTTCAGGAAACATCAGGATATATCATCGTTATTTACCCACCAAAAAAGAGAGGTATTCCCTGGCACCAAAAGATGTATAGCATCAGAGGGGATAGATAAATAACGGCTTGTTCCTTCACCTTATCCGAAATGGCACAGCGTAGCAATTTGCGGTAATAAAATATTCGATACATTTAACATGATGACGATCGCTGCCGTTCAGGGCACAACCCTTCCTTAATTCACTGACCGTTCGTGTCATCGCTTGCGCTTTTATGCGCTATTTTTATAAAACAATATCACCGACAAATGTGGGGATTTGCGTTATACTCGCTGCCTTTTTCGGCACACTGCCGTCATTTAGCTGGCGTTTTCCAGCGTGTTAACACTTTTGAGGATACCAACATGCAACTTCCACACTGCCCGAAATGCAATTCTGAATACACTTATGAAGACAATGGCATGTTCGTTTGCCCGGAATGCGCCCATGAATGGAACGATGCGGAGCCTGCGCAGGACAGCGATACGCTGATCGTGAAAGACGCGAACGGCAACCTGCTGGCAGACGGCGACAGCGTTACCGTTGTGAAAGATCTGAAAGTAAAAGGCAGCTCCTCCATGCTGAAGATCGGCACGAAAGTCAAAAATATCCGTCTGGTTGAAGGCGATCATAATATCGACTGCAAAATTGACGGCTTCGGTCCGATGAAACTGAAATCTGAGTTCGTGAAAAAGAACTGATTGACCCGCCCGGTGACGCTTCGCTTACCGGGCGTCCGGGAACTACACTTAACGGGCTTTTCTTACGTGAGGTAAAGATTATGCCGTTAAGTCCTTATATCTCTTTCGCTGGCAACTGTGCGCAGGCTACCGCCTTCTATCAGCAGGCCGTCGGCGCAGAACTCCTCTACAAAATCACCTTCGGCGAAATGCCTAAAGACGACAACAGTGAAGAAGGCTGTCCGTCAGGCATGAACTTCCCGGATTCCGCCATCGCCCATTCGAACGTCCGCATTGCCGGCAGCGATATCATGATGAGCGACGGTCTGCCGCCCGGCAGCAGCGCGCAATACGCAGGCTTCACGCTAGTGCTCGACACACAGGACGTGAATGAAGGCAAACGCTGGTTCGACAACCTCTCTGATGGCGGCAATATCGAAATGGCCTGGCAGGAGACTTTCTGGGCTCACGGATTCGGTAAAGTCACCGACAAATACGGTGTGCCGTGGATGATTAACGTCGTTAAATCGTAGGCCGGATAAGCGCAGCGCATCCGGCAACAGCGCCCGGTGGCGCTGCGCTGACCGGGCCTACGGTGATTGTCATCAAACTCACCTCAACTCTTCAAACTCCCGCAACCAACACTTAACCTGAATGTCATATTGATGCGCCAGCATGAGGCCACATTTATCGTGAGGCCCGGCACATGCAAACTGTCATTCGCGTCGAGAAACTGAGCAAAACCTTCCATCACAACAAGGCGCTGCATGCCGTTGATCTGACCGTCCAGCAGGGCGAAATGGTGGCGCTGTTGGGGCCGTCTGGTTCAGGTAAATCCACCCTTCTTCGTCACTTAAGCGGCCTGATTACCTGCGACAAAACGCCGGAAAGCCGCGTCGAACTGCTGGGTAACACCGTGCAACACGCGGGCCGTCTGGCGAGCGATATTCGCAAAAGCCGCGCTCAGACGGGCTATATCTTTCAGCAGTTCAACCTGGTGAACCGCCTGACCGTGCTCGAGAACGTGCTGATTGGCGCGCTCGGCAGCACCCCGTTCTGGCGCACCTGCCTGCGCTGGTTCTCCCCATCCCAGAAGCAGGAAGCCTTACAGGCGCTGACCCGCGTCGGCATGGCGCATTTTGCCCACCAGCGCGTCTCCACGCTGTCCGGCGGACAGCAGCAGCGTGTCGCCATCGCCCGCGCCCTGATGCAGAAAGCCAAAATCATTCTGGCCGACGAACCTATCGCCTCGCTGGATCCTGAGTCCGCCCGCATCGTGATGGAAACCCTGCGCGACATCAACCAGAACGACGGCATCACCGTGGTAGTGACGCTGCACCAGGTAGATTACGCCCTGCGCTACTGCGAGCGCATCGTCGCCCTGCGTCAGGGCCATGTGTTCTTTGATGGCGCAAGCCACCAGTTTGATAACGAACGTTTTGATCATCTCTACCGCAGCGTAAACCGCGTCGAAGAACGCGCGCAGGCTGCTTAACGTCCCCATAACGAGGAATGGACATGAACTACAAAGCCGTTGCCGCGCTGGCCTTCACCAGCATGTTCAGCATCAGCACGCTGTTAAGCCCGGCCCACGCCGAGGAGCAGGAAAAAGCGCTGAACTTTGGCATTATTTCAACGGAATCACAGCAAAACCTGAAGCCGCAGTGGGAACCGTTCCTGAAAGATATGGAAACCAAACTGGGGATCAAAGTGAACGCCTTCTTCGCCCCGGACTACGCGGGCATCATCCAGGGAATGCGCTTCAACAAAGTGGACATCGCCTGGTACGGTAACCTCTCTGCGATGGAAGCAGTGGATCGTGCCAACGGCCAGGTCTTTGCCCAGACCGTTGCGGCAGACGGCTCCCCGGGCTACTGGAGCGTACTGATCGTTAACAAAGACAGCCCGATCAACAACCTCAACGACATGCTCTCCAGACGCAAAGAGTTGACCTTTGGTAATGGCGATCCGAATTCTACGTCTGGCTTCCTTGTACCGGGGTACTACGTCTTCGCGAAAAACAACGCCTCCGCCAGCGACTTCAAACGCACGGTCAACGCCAGTCACGAAACCAACGCCCTGGCCGTGGCGAATAAGCAGGTGGATGTTGCCACCAACAACACCGAAAACCTCGATAAGCTGAAGACCTCCGCGCCGGACAAGCTCAAGGAAATCAAGGTGATCTGGAAATCGCCGCTGATCCCGGGCGACCCAATCGTGTGGCGTAAAAATCTCTCCGAGAGCACCAAGGACAAGGTCTACGACTTCTTTATGAACTACGGCAAAACGCCGGAAGAGAAAGCGGTTCTGACGCGTCTGGGCTGGGCACCGTTCCGCGCATCCAGCGATTTGCAGCTGGTGCCGATTCGCCAGCTGGCGCTGTTTAAGCAGATGCAGGGCGTGAAGGACAACAAAGGTCTGAAGGAAGAAGAGAAGACCAGCAAAGTGTCGGAAATTCAGGCGCAGCTGGACGATCTCGACCGCCTGACCGCCGCGCTGGGCGCCATGACCAGCGTGAACAAAGCGGTGCAGTAACTTAAGTCCCCTCTCCCTTGAGGGAGAGGGTTAGGGTGAGGGGGAAATGCGCACGCTGATGCCCTCACCCCGGCCCTCTCCCACAGGGAGAGGGAGAACAGATCGTAGGCCGGATAAGCGTAGCGCCATCCGGCACACAAAGAGCCACGGAGTAAAACATGCAAACCATCACCCTCCCGCCGCCAAAGCGCAGCTGGTTCTCGCTCATAAGCTGGGCCATCCTGCTGGCGGTGCTGGTCATCTCCTGGAAAGGCGCGGAAATGGATCCGCTGCTGCTCGTCAAAGATTCCGGCAACATGGCGACCTTCGCCGCCGACTTCTTCCCGCCGGACTTCAGCCAGTGGCCGGATTACCTCAGCGAAATGGCGATCACTCTGCAAATTGCCGTCTGGGGCACCGCCCTTGCTGTCGTTCTCTCCATTCCGTTTGGCCTGATGAGCGCCGAAAACATCGTACCGTGGTGGGTTTACCAGCCGATGCGTCGCCTGATGGACGCCTGCCGCGCCATCAACGAGATGGTGTTCGCCATGCTGTTCGTGGTCGCCGTCGGCTTGGGTCCGTTCGCGGGCGTGATGGCGCTGTTCATCCACACCACCGGCGTGCTCTCCAAGCTACTCTCCGAAGCGGTTGAGGCCATCGAGCCTGGCCCGGTGGAAGGCATCCGCGCAACGGGCGCCAACAAAATCGAAGAGATCCTCTACGGCGTCCTGCCGCAGGTGATGCCGCTGTTGATCTCCTACTCCCTGTACCGCTTTGAGTCTAACGTTCGCTCCGCCACCGTGGTCGGCATGGTCGGCGCAGGCGGGATTGGCGTCACCCTGTGGGAAGCGATTCGCGGTTTCCAGTTCCAGCAAACCTGCGCACTGATGGTGCTCATCATCATCACCGTCAGCCTGCTGGATTTCCTCTCTCAACGTTTGCGTAAGCACTTCATCTGAGAAGCGAGGCTTTGATTTGTATGCACTTATCCAGACATCCGACCAGTTACCCTACCCGCTGGCAAGAGATTGCGGCAAAGCTCGAAGTGGAGCTGCGCACGCACTACCGCTGCGGCGACTACCTGCCTGCCGAACAGCAGCTTGCCGACCGGTACGAAGTGAACCGCCACACCCTGCGACGCGCCATTGACCAGCTGGTTGAGCGCGGCTGGGTCCAGCGCCGTCAGGGCGTCGGCGTGCTGGTGCTGATGCGCCCGTTCGACTACCCGCTCAACGCTCAGGCGCGTTTTAGCCAGAACCTGCTCGATCAGGGTAGCCATCCCACCAGCGAAAAGCTGCTCTCGGTATTGCGCCCGGCCTCCCGCCACGTGGCGGACGCGCTGGGGATTCAGGAGGGCGACAACGTGGTACACCTGCGCACGTTGCGCCGGGTGAACGGCGTGGCGGTTTGTCAGATCGACCACTACTTCGCGGACCTCACCCTCTGGCCCGTGCTGCAACATTTCGCCAGCGGTTCCCTGCATGATTTTCTTCAGGACGCGACGGGCATCGCGCTCAAACGCACCCAGACGCGCATCAGCGCCCGCCGCGCGCAGGCAAAAGAGAGCAAGGTGCTGGAAATTCCCAACATGGCCCCGCTGCTCTGCGTACGCACCCTCAACCACCGTGACGGCGACGTCAACGCAACGGAATACTCCGTCAGCCTGACCCGCGCCGACATGATTGAATTTACCATGGAGCACTGAATGCACTTCGACACAGCCACTCGTCAGCGCTGGATGCGCGTGCTGGCGCACAGCCAGCCTGCTGCGCTACGTGAGCGCATGAACGCGCTCGGCCTGACGCCAGACTACGACACGATCCGCGCGCCGGAGATCGGCCTGGTACAGATCCAGGCACGCATGGGCGGCACCGGCGAGCGCTTCTTCGCGGGCGATGCCACCCTCACCCGCGCGGTGATCCGCCTGAACAGCGGCACGCTAGGCTACGGCTACGTGCTGGGCCGCGACAAAGCGCACGCCGAGCGCTGCGCAGCGATCGACGCGCTTTTACAGGAACCGCCACATTTTCAGACGTTAATGGAAACCCTTATTGCCCCGCTGGAAGCTGACCGCGCCGCACGCCTTGCCGCGCGTCAGGCCGAAGTGAATACCAGCCGGGTCGATTTCTTTACGCTCGTTCGCGGAGACAACGCATGACGCTTCAACCTGCTTTTACCCTGGCCGTCCAGGATGCCCAACAGAGTTTCCGTCGCCTGCTGAAAGCCATGAGCGAGCCGGGCGTGATTGTCTCCCTGCATCAGCTTTCACAGGGCTGGCTGCCGCTAAACCTGGCGACCACCAGCGTGCTGCTTACCCTGGCCGATAACGACACCCCGGTGTGGCTGTCAGACGCATTGCTGAACGATATCGCCAGCCAGAACCTGCGCTTTCACACCAACGCGCCGCTGGTCGAACAGCCCCAACAGGCGGTCTTCGCCGTGGCCGACGAGCAGATCAGCCATGAACAGCTTAACGCCCTGAGCGAAGGCAGCGCCGTCGCACCGGAAACCAGCGCCACGCTGATCCTGCAAGTCTCCAGCCTGAGCGGTGGCCGCATGTTGCGCCTGACGGGGGCTGGCATCGCCGACGAGCGGATGGTCGCGCCCCAGCTGCCGGAGTGCATCATTCATGAGCTGACCGAGCGTCCGCATCCGTTCCCGCTCGGTATCGACCTGATCCTGACCTGCGGCGAACGCCTGCTGGCAATCCCGCGGACCACTCACGTGGAGGTGTGCTGATGTACGTTGCCGTCAAAGGGGGCGAGAAGGCGATCGCCGCCGCCCATGCCTTGCAGGAGCACAGACGTCGGGAGGATGACGCCCTTCCCGAGCTAAGCGTCGCCCAGATTGAACAGCAGTTAAACCTGGCCGTCGACCGCGTGATGACCGAAGGCGGCATCGCGGACCGCGAGCTGGCGGCGCTGGCGCTGAAGCAGGCCAGCGGCGATAACGTGGAAGCCATCTTCCTGCTGCGCGCTTACCGCACTACGCTGGCGAAGCTGGCGGTGAGCGAGCCGGTGAACACGGCGGAAATGCGATTAGAGCGCCGTATTTCTGCGGTTTATAAAGACATCCCCGGCGGCCAGCTGCTTGGCCCAACCTACGACTACACCCATCGCCTGCTGGACTTCACTCTGCTGGCGAACGGTGAAGCGCCGCAGCTCAACACTTCAGACGCCGAACACGACGCCTCTCCGCACGTCTTTAGCCTGCTGGCCAACCAGGGGCTGGCGAAGGCGGAAGAGGACACCGGCAGCACACCGGATGACATCACCCGCACGCCGCCGGTCTATCCCTGTTCGCGCTCGTCCCGCCTGCAACAGCTGATGCGCGGCGACGAAGGCTATCTTCTGGCACTCGCCTACTCCACCCAGCGCGGCTACGGGCGCAACCACCCGTTCGCGGCGGAGATCCGCAGCGGCTATATCGACGTTGAAATCGTGCCGGAAGAGCTGGGTTTTGCGGTAAACGTCGGCGAACTCTTGATGACAGAGTGTGAAATGGTTAACGGGTTTGTCGCGCCAGAGAATGAAGATCCGCACTTTACCCGCGGCTACGGGCTGGTGTACGGCCTGAGCGAGCGCAAGGCGATGGCGATGGCACTGGTTGACCGCGCGCTCCAGGCACCGGACTACGGCGAGCCAGTCTCCGGCCCGGCACAGGACGAAGAGTTCGTGCTGGCCCACGCGGATAACGTCGAGGCCGCGGGCTTTGTCTCGCACCTCAAGCTGCCCCACTACGTCGATTTCCAGGCTGAACTGGAACTGCTGAAACGCCTGCAACGGGAGCGCGCTAATGGCTAACTTAAGCGGCTACAACTTTGCCTATCTGGACGAGCAAACCAAACGCATGATCCGCCGCGCCATCTTAAAAGCGGTGGCTATTCCGGGCTATCAGGTGCCGTTTGGTGGTCGTGAAATGCCAATGCCCTACGGCTGGGGCACCGGCGGCATTCAGATCACCGCCAGCGTGATTGGCGAAGCGGACGTGCTGAAGGTCATTGACCAGGGCGCGGACGACACCACCAACGCCGTGTCGATCCGCAACTTCTTCAAGCGCGTGACGGGCGTCAACACCACCGAGAAAACCGAAGACGCGACGCTGATCCAGACCCGTCACCGCATCCCGGAAACCCCGCTGACGGAAGATCAGATTTTGATTTTCCAGGTGCCGATCCCGGAGCCGCTGCGCTTTATCGAGCCGCGCGAAACCGAAACCCGCACCATGCACGCCCTGGAAGAGTACGGGATCATGCAGGTCAAACTGTATGAGGACATCGCCCGCTTCGGCCATATCGCCACCACCTACGCCTACCCGGTGAAGGTCAACGGGCGCTACGTAATGGATCCGTCGCCGATCCCGAAATTCGATAACCCGAAGATGGACATGATGCCCGCCCTGCAACTCTTTGGCGCCGGACGTGAAAAACGCATCTACGCCGTCCCGCCGTATACCCGTGTGGAGAGCCTCGATTTCGACGATCACCCGTTTACGGTGCAGGAGTGGGACGAGCCGTGCGCCATCTGTGGCTCGAAGCACAGCTATCTGGATGAAGTGGTGCTGGACGACACGGGCAAACGGATGTTTGTCTGCTCCGACACCGATTACTGCCGCCAACAGAGCGAGGCGAACAGCCAATGAAACCGCTGCTTTCAGTTAATAACCTGACTCACCTTTATGCGCCGGGAAAAGGCTTCAGCGACGTGTCGTTCGAACTGTGGCCGGGCGAAGTGCTGGGCATTGTCGGCGAGTCCGGCTCCGGAAAAACCACCCTGCTGAAGTCCATCTCCGCGCGCCTGACGCCGCAGAACGGCGACATTTTGTATGAGGGCGTGTCGCTGTATGGCATGAGCGAAGCCGAACGCCGCCGCCTGCTGCGCACCGAGTGGGGCGTGGTGCACCAGCATCCGATGGACGGCCTGCGTCGCCACGTCTCTGCGGGAGGCAACATAGGCGAACGCCTGATGGCCACCGGCGCGCGGCACTACGGCAACATCCGCGCCACCGCCCAGCACTGGCTGGAAGAAGTTGAAATCCCCGCCTCGCGCATTGACGACCTGCCCACCACCTTCTCCGGCGGTATGCAGCAGCGTTTACAGATTGCCCGCAATCTCGTTACCCATCCGAAGCTGGTGTTTATGGATGAACCGACCGGCGGGCTGGACGTCTCCGTGCAAGCGCGCCTGCTCGACCTGCTGCGCGGCCTGGTGGTGGAGCTGAACCTTGCGGTGGTGATTGTCACCCATGATTTAGGCGTTGCGCGCCTGCTGGCGGACCGCCTGCTGGTAATGAAGCAGGGTCAGGTGGTGGAAAGTGGGCTGACCGACCGCGTGCTCGACGACCCGCATCATCCGTATACCCAGTTGCTGGTGTCGTCCGTATTGCAGAACTGATGCTTCTTTGCCGGGTGGCGGCTCCGCCTTACCCGGCCTACAGGTGCGCTATTCGTAGGCCGGGTAAGCGAAGCGCCACCCGGCAACCCAAACCCACGAGGCCAAAATGATCCACGTTGAAAATGTCAGTAAGACCTTTGTGCTCCACCAGCAAAACGGCGTACGCCTGTCGGTATTGCAAAACGCCTCGTTAGAGGTGAATCAGGGCGAATGCGTGGTGCTGCACGGCCACTCCGGCAGCGGGAAATCCACCCTGCTGCGCTCCCTGTATGCCAACTATCTGCCGGACGAAGGCCATATCCATATTCGCCATAACAATGAATGGGTTGATCTGGTGCAGGCTCCAGCGCGCAAGGTGCTGGAAGTGCGCCGTACAACGATCGGTTGGGTCAGCCAGTTCCTGCGGGTGATCCCGCGGATCTCCGCCCTGGACGTGGTCATGCAGCCCCTGCTGGATCTCGGCGTACCGCGCGAAACCTGCGCCGCTAAAGCCGCCAGCCTGCTGACGCGCCTCAACGTACCGGAGCGTCTGTGGCACCTCGCCCCGTCGACCTTTTCCGGCGGCGAACAGCAGCGCGTCAACATCGCCCGCGGGTTTATCGTCGACTACCCGATTTTACTCCTGGATGAACCCACCGCCTCGCTCGACAGTAAAAACAGCGCAGCGGTGATGGATCTGATCGAACAGGCCAAAGCGCGCGGCGCAGCGATCGTCGGGATCTTCCACGACGAAACCGTACGCAGCCGCGTGGCAGACAGACTGCACCCGATGGGGACACACGTATGATTATCAATAACGTCAGGCTGGTGCTGGAAAACGAGGTGGTTGGCGGCTCAATCGAGATCCAGGACGGCGTCATCCGCGCCTTTGCCGAAACCCAGAGCCGCTCACCGGAAGCGATGGACGGCGAAGGCGGCTGGCTGCTGCCGGGGCTGATTGAGTTGCATACCGATAATCTCGATAAATTCTTCACCCCGCGCCCGAAGGTCGACTGGCCCGCGCATTCAGCCATGAGCAGCCACGACGCGCTGATGGTCGCCAGCGGCATTACTACGGTGCTGGACGCGGTGGCGATCGGCGACGTGCGGGACGGCGGCGACCGTCTTGAGAACCTGGAGAAGATGATCAACGCCGTGGAGGAGACGCAAAAGCGCGGTCTCAACCGCGCCGAGCACCGTCTGCACCTGCGCTGCGAGCTGCCGCACCACACCACCCTGCCGCTGTTTGAAAAGCTGGTCGGCCGCGAGCCGGTCTCGCTGGTCTCCCTGATGGACCACTCGCCGGGGCAGCGCCAGTTCGCCAACATTGAAAAGTATCGTGAATACTATCAGGGCAAATACGCGCTCAACGATGCCGAGATGGCGCGCTACGAGGAAGAACAGCTTCAGCTTGCGGCGCGGTGGTCGCAGCCGAATCGCCTCTCCATTGCCGCGATGTGCCGTGACCGCAACATTGCCCTGGCCAGCCATGATGACGCCACGCACGACCATGTTCGTGAATCCCACCAGCTTGGCAGCGTGATCGCCGAATTTCCCACCACGTTCGAGGCGGCAGAGGCATCCCGCCAGCATGGCATGAACGTGCTGATGGGGGCGCCGAACATCGTGCGCGGCGGGTCGCACTCCGGCAACGTGGCGGCAAGCAAGCTCGCCTCCCTCGGCCTGCTGGATATCCTTTCGTCCGACTACTACCCTGCCAGCCTTCTGGATGCGGCGTTCCGGGTGGCGGACGACGAAGGCAACCGCTTCACGCTGCCGCAGGCGATCCGTCTGGTGACGAAAAACCCGGCCTCCGCGCTTAATCTTCACGATCGCGGTGAAATTGCCGAGGGGAAACGGGCCGATCTGGTGCTGGCGCACCGTAAGGGCGAGCACGTGCATATCGACCACGTCTGGCGTCAGGGAAAAAGGGTGTTCTGATGGGAAGACTCATCTGGTTAATGGGCCCGTCCGGCTCCGGGAAGGACAGCCTGCTGTCGGCGTTACGGCAGCGGGAACATTCACAGCTGCTGGTGGCGCACCGCTATATCACGCGCGATGCCAACGCCGGGAGTGAGAACCATATCGCCCTGAGCGAGCAGGAGTTTTTTACCCGCGCCGGACAAAACCTGCTGGCGCTAAGCTGGCATGCCAACGGCTACTACTATGGCGTCGGCATTGAGATCGACCTCTGGCTGCACGCGGGGTTCGACGTGCTGGTTAACGGCTCGCGGGCGCATCTCCCCCAGGCTCGCGCCCGGTACGAAGCGGCGCTGCTCCCGGTCTGTTTGCAGGTTTCTCCGGACGTTCTGCGTAGCAGGCTGCAAACGCGGGGGCGCGAAAACGCGCGCGAGATCGACCAGCGCCTGGAACGCGCGGCGCGCTACACCCCGTCGGGTTGTCACGTCCTCAATAACGACGGAAGTTTGCTACAGTCAGTCGAGACCTTTTTATCGCTTATTCGCCAGAAGGAGAAACAGCATGCCTGACTGCCAGCTTCGCCCCGCCACCGCCGACGATGCGCCGATCGTTTACGCTCTGATCTGCGAACTTAAGCAGGCAGAGTTCGATCATCAGGCGTTTCACGCCGGATATCTGGCCAACTTGCAGGATCACAATATGCGCTACCAGCTGGCCGAGCTGGACGGGCAGATCATCGGTATGATCGGCCTGCATATGCAGTTTCACCTGCACCACGCCCGCTGGATCGGCGAGATCCAGGAGCTGGTGGTGATGCCGCAGGCGCGCGGATTGAAAGTGGGTAGCCAGCTGCTGGCCTGGGCAGAGGAGATCGCGCGTCAGGCAGGCGCTGAGCTGACCGAACTGTCCACCAGCGTGAAGCGCGTGGACGCACACCGTTTTTATGTCCGTGAAGGGTATACGCAGAGCCATTTTCGCTTCACCAAACCGCTGTAGAGGTGCGTTATGAGTCTGACGATCACGCTGACGGGAACCGGAGGGGCGCAACTGGTGCCGGTGTTTGGCTGCGACTGCGCGGCGTGCCGACGGGCACGTTTGCAGGAAAATTATCGCCGTCGCCCCTGTAGCGCGGCGGTCAAATTCAACGATGCGGTCACCTTGCTGGACGCGGGTATTCCCCACCTGATGGACGACTGGCCCGCGGGGAGTTTCAGGCAGTTTTTGCTCACCCATTATCATATGGATCACGTTCAGGGGCTGTTCCCCCTGCGCTGGGGCGTGGGGGCGACCATTCCGGTTTACGGTCCGCCGGACGACGCAGGCTGTGACGACCTGTTCAAACATCCGGGTCTTCTGGATTTCAGCCACACGGTCGAGCCGTTCGTGATGTTTGAACTTCAGGGCTTGCGGGTTACGCCGCTGCCGCTCAACCATTCAAAACTGACCTTCGGCTATCTGCTGGAGTCCGCCCACAGCCGCGTCGCGTGGCTTTCTGATACCGCCGGGCTACCGGATAAAACGGTGACGTTTCTGCTTAACAACCAGCCGCAGGCGATGATTATCGACTGTAGCCATGAACCACGCCCGGAGACCCCGCGCAACCATTGTGATTTGAATACGGTGATTGCGCTGAATAAGGTGATTGGCTGTCCGCAGGTGATCCTGACGCACATCAGCCATCAGTTTGACGCGTGGATGATGGATAACCCGCTGCCGTCCGGCATTGAAGCGGGCTATGACGGGATGGTACTGGTGCTGGATTAGGTTTTGCCGGGTGGCGGCTACGCCTTACCCGGCCTGTGCGTTGCGATACCGGAGTTAACTACCGATCGTAATCGTCCTCTAACCGGCGCTCATCCTCTTCTAAGCGACGACGATCGTCATCCAGCTGGCGCTGACGCTCGTCTAAACGCTGGCGTCGATCTTCTAACTGCCGACGACGATCGTCGTACTGTCGACTGTCGGTTTGACGGCTGCGATCGTAACGATCGTCGTCATCGTCATTACGGCTGCTGCCGGGGTTATAGGCGTCGTTGATCGCCTGCTGAATATTGCCAATGGCATCATCAATCACATCGGCATGCGCCAGTTGGCTGGTTAAAGTCAGCAGACCCAATAACAGAGCGGTAGAGTAACGTTTCATAAGGCCAGACTCGCAGGTGAACTGGTCTTAAAGTAATGAATGGCTGTTCGCTGGAGTAGCGGAGGAATCTCAAATTACCATCACCTTACGCAGCGCCTGCGCCAGCTGTGCGCGGGTGAACGGCTTTCGCAGTAACTGAACCTCCGGCAGCTGCGGGTTATGCGCCGGACGTAAATCCTGCCCGCTGATCAGCAGAACCGGCAACTGCGGATAGTGGCTGCGCACATGGTCGATGACCTCCGCACCGCTCAGGCCGCCCGGCAACATCAGGTCGCTGATAAACATGCCGATATCCGGCGATGCGTCCAGCATGTTTAGCGCCTGCTCGCCGTTTTCGGCTTCAAGCGTCAGGTAGCCAAGCTGGTGCAGTTGCTCGCACAGGGTCTGACGCACACCCGCCTCATCTTCCAGAACCAGCACAAGCAGCTCACTTTCTGCCGGGGCCGTGGTCGCCAGCACAGCATCATCGGAGAACGCGGGCAGCGTCGAGCGCGGCAGCTGGAGCCGCACGGTGGTTCCCTGCCCTGGCGCGCTTTCGATCTCAACGCGACCACCCGACTGGCGCACAAAGCCGTACACCATCGACAGCCCTAACCCGCTGCCGCTGCCGGTCTGTTTGGTGGTGAAGAACGGTTCAAAGACCTGCGATTTCACCTCCTGCGACATCCCGCAGCCGTGGTCAATCACCTCCAGCGCGACCATATCCTGTCTTCGCCCGTCGCTGCGGGTCACGCGCTGGTTCCAGGTGCGGATTTTAATCACACCGTTCTGCCCCTCCATTGCATCGCGCGCGTTCATTACCAGGTTGATAATGGCGTTTTCCAGCTGGCTGACGTCGATCCATGCGGGCCATGCCGGGGTTTGCGCTTCAATATCCAGCGTCAGCGTGGCGGGAAGCGAGTGCCGCATCAGCTCGCTCAGGTTCTCCAGCAGCGGCTTCATCTCTACCGCATGTGGATGCAGGGCCTGCTTGCGCGAGAAAGCCAGCAGGCGCTGGGTGAGCATGGCGCCGCGTTCCGCGGCTTTTAACGCACGGGTGATGCGCGGCGCGTCCGGTGATGATGAATCGGTCAGCTCCAGACTGCCGATAATCACCGCCAGCAGGTTATTAAAATCATGCGCCAGCCCGCCCGTCAGTTGCCCTACCGCCTTCATTTTCTGGCTGTGCAGTAGCGCCTCCTCCAGCCCCTGACGTTCGATGCGGTCGATCTCCATCTGTGTGGTTTTCTGTTTCAGCAGGCGCGTGGTGTGTTCAAGCGAGGCGGTGTTGCGGGCAAAAACGTTAAACGCGCGCGCCAGTTCCCCCAGCTCATCACGCCGCTGTAGCGCGGGCACCGACACATCCTGCTCGCCGTGAGCGAGACGCGACATTGCCCTTGAGATAGCCGTCAGGTTGGAGCCAAGATTACGGTAAATATACCAGCAGGCACAGCCGGTGATGATCAGCGCCAGCACCGCGAAAACGCTGATAAACACGCTGATGGACCGCAGCTCCTGGTGGCTTTGGCCGGTACGCAGCCGGGAGGCCTGTGCCACCTGTTCGACATACTGATTAATGTCGCGGTTTAATATCGCCACCAGCGCCTTGATGTGGAACATATACCAGCTGATGGACAGATCGCTCTCCTCCAGCTGCTTCGACAGTGGCGCGAGCTTGCGCAGCTCATCATTAAAATCCGGAAGCACCTGGTTGACCACCGGTTGCAGGGCGCTCGCGGGTAACCCCGCGGTTACTGCATCCAGCTGCTGCACCGTGGCGCGCGGTGAAGGGGTATCGATAGCGGCAACGATTAGCCTGTCCATCTCTGCAAGCTGCCTGGCATCTGGCACATTGCTCGCGTAACGGCGGTTGATATCCTGCAAATGACGCAGATAGCTTTGGCTTTGATACAGCGCGCTGAGTAGCGCGTTACGCTCCAGATGCCGCTTTTGCCCGCGTTCCAGCATGCCCGTCACGCTCTGCTGTAACTCATTGCTCCTGCGAATAATACGCGCCACCAGCGCTGGCTCCAGCTGTGCCAGCGGCGCATCGGCAAGCTGCTCCAGCGAGTGGCGCAGCGCCATCTGCGTCTGTTTTAGCCGTTCGGCTTCGCCTTTGTACTCCAGTGCACCGACCACCTGCGACAGCCGCACCGCCGCCGTTGCCACATTCGCGGTATCACGGGCGAGGTTCATGCTGCCGGTCATGTCATCCAGCGTTTGCCGCTGCACCTGCTCCTGGATCTGGCTGGCGTGACGAAAGCCGAGCACCGCCACGCCGCTGACCATCAGCGTTACCGCCACCACCAGCAGGTTAAATATCAGCAGGCGACCGCGGGCGCTGGTGAAGAACGGGGGGCGTGAAGACATGTTGACTCCGTAACTGTGATCCACATTCGCTATTCATAACTATGACAAATATGAACAGCTTCTGACATTTTGCATTTACGCGCCTGTGATGAAGTGCAGATATCGACATTCACAGGAGATCCGCCATGAGCAGAACCCCGGTTTTAGAGATGCGCCACATTGCCAAAACCTTTGGCAATTTCCACGCGCTCAAGGGTGTGGATTTGACGGTTTTCCCCGGTGAGATCCACGCGCTGATGGGAGAAAACGGCGCCGGGAAAAGCACGCTGATGAAGATCCTCGCAGGCGCGTATACCGCCAGCAGCGGCGAGATCCTCATCGACGGTCAGCCGTTTCACATCAAAGGCCCGAAAGATGCGCTGGCCGCAGGTATTACCCTGATTTACCAGGAGATGCAGCTTGCTCCGAACCTGACCGTGGCGGAAAACATTTTTCTTGGCAGCGAGCTGTCGCGCGGCGGGCTGGTGCAGCGCAAAGAGATGGCCGCCCAGGCGCAGGCGGTGATTGATCGTCTCGGCGCGCAGTTCAGCGCCACCGACCTGGTCATGAAGCTGACCATCGCCGAACAGCAGCAGGTGGAAATCGCCCGCGCGTTGCACCGCAACAGCCGCATTCTGGTGATGGACGAACCCACCGCCGCCCTCTCCTCCCGCGAAACCCACCGCCTGTTCGAACTGATTTTGCGCCTGCGCGATGAAGGGATGGCGATTATCTACATCAGCCACCGCATGGCGGAAGTGTATGAACTCTCTGACCGCGTCAGCGTGCTGCGCGACGGGCAATACGTCGGCAGCCTGACGCGCGATAAGCTCAATGCGTCAGAACTGGTGCGCATGATGGTGGGCCGTCCGTTAAGCGATCTGTTTAACAAAGAGCGCGATATTCCGCTCGGCAGCCCGCGTCTTAACGTGCACCACCTCACGGATGGCAAAAAAGTACAGCCGTGCAGTTTGCAGGTGCGCTCCGGCGAAATCGTCGGGCTGGCAGGGCTGGTCGGGGCCGGGCGTTCCGAGCTGGCGCAGCTGATTTTCGGCGTGCGCAAAGCCACCGGCGGCATGATTGAGGTGGACGGCGAACCGGTGGTGATCCACTCCCCGCGCGCGGCCATTGAAAACGGCATTGGTTTTCTTACCGAGAACCGCAAGGAGCAGGGGCTGTTTCTGGAGCTGGCGGCGCAGGAGAACATCACCATGGCGACGCTGGAGCGCGACGCCACCTTCGGCTGGCTGAACCGCAAAAAAGCGCAGTCCATTTCCGATGACGCCATCGCCCTGCTCAACATCCGCGTGCCCCATTCTCAGGTACGGGCGGGCGGACTTTCGGGCGGCAACCAGCAAAAGCTGCTGATCTCCCGCTGGGTGGCGATTGGCCCGCGCATTCTGATTCTGGACGAGCCGACGCGCGGCGTGGACGTCGGCGCGAAAAGCGAGATCTACCGCATCATGAACCAGATGGCGCGCAAGGGCGTGGCGATTCTGATGATCTCCAGCGAGCTGCCGGAAGTGGTGGGGATGAGCGACCGGGTGTACGTGATGCGGGAAGGCAGTATTGCGGGCGAGCTTCACGGGCGCGACATCTCTCAGGAAAACATTATGACGCTGGCAACCGGCGTGAACGACACACATCATCAGGCGGTGCAATCATGACAACTCCAACCCATCCGCAGCAGGTGGCGAAATCCGCCTCCGCCAAAAAAATGCTGATGAGCGATCTGATGCAAACGATCGGCATTTTGCCGATTTTAATCCTGATTGTGGCGGTATTTGGCTTTATCGCCCCCAACTTCTTCACCGAAAGCAACCTGCTCAACATTACCCGACAGGCGTCAATCAACATCGTACTGGCGGCCGGGATGACCTTCATCATCTTAACCGGCGGGATTGACCTCTCCGTTGGCTCGATTCTGGGCACCACGGCGGTGGCGGCGATGGTGGTGTCGCTCATTCCTGAATTTGCCATGCTCTCCATTCCGGCGGCGCTGATGCTCGGCATGGTGCTGGGCCTGTTCAACGGCGCGCTGGTGGCCTTCGCCGGGCTGCCGCCGTTTATCGTCACGCTCGGCACCTATACGGCGCTGCGCGGCGCGGCCTACCTGCTGGCGGACGGCACCACGGTGATTAACTCCAACATCAGCTTCGAGTGGATCGGCAATAACTATCTTGGCCCCGTACCGTGGCTGGTGGTGATCGCTCTGGCGGTGATTGTGGTGTGCTGGTTTATTCTGCGTCGCACCACCCTCGGCGTTCATATCTACGCGGTCGGCGGCAATATGCAGGCGGCACGCTTAACCGGCATCAAGGTCTGGCTGGTGCTGCTGTTTGTCTACGGCATGAGCGGCCTGCTCTCCGGCTTAGGTGGGGTGATGAGCGCCTCGCGCCTCTACAGCGCCAACGGCAACCTCGGCACGGGTTACGAGCTGGATGCGATTGCGGCGGTGATCCTCGGCGGCACCAGCTTCGTCGGCGGGATCGGCACGATCACCGGCACGCTGGTCGGGGCATTGATCATCGCCACCCTCAACAACGGCATGACGCTGATGGGCGTCTCCTACTTCTGGCAACTGGTGATCAAAGGGGCGGTGATCATCATTGCGGTGCTGATCGACAAATACCGTACCCGACACCATCAAAGTGCATAACAACAACACCCTACGTGAGGAATACAGCATGAGATTGAAGCTCTTAGTGACCGCGCTCTGTGCTGGCGCGCTGCTGGCCGCAACCCCGTTTGCGCAGGCAAAAGATCTGAAGTCCATCGGCGTGACGGTGGGCGACCTGGCTAACCCGTTCTTCGTGCAGATCACCAAAGGTGCCGAGCTGGAAGCGCGCAAGCTGGCGGGCGATAACGTCAAGGTGACGCTGGTCTCCAGCGGGTACGATCTGGGCCAGCAGGTGTCGCAGATTGATAACTTCATTGCCGCGAAAGTGGACATGATCATCCTCAACGCCGCGGATTCCAAAGGGATCGGCCCGGCGGTGAAGCGCGCTAAAGAGGCGGGGATCGTGGTCGTCGCGGTGGATGTAGCGGCGGAAGGGGCCGATGCGACCATCACCTCCGATAACACCCAGGCGGGGGAAATGGCCTGTAAGTACATTACCGACCGCCTGAAAGGTAAAGGCAACGTGGTGATCATCAACGGACCGCCGGTCTCTGCGGTGCAAAACCGTGTCGAAGGCTGTCAGACCGAGTTTAAACGCCATCCGGACATCAAGGTGCTCTCGGATAACCAGAACGCCAAAGGCAGCCGTGAAGGCGGGCTGGAAGTGATGACCTCCCTGCTGGCGGCCAATCCGAAGATCGACGGCGTATTCGCGATTAACGATCCGACGGCGATCGGCGCCGATCTGGCGGCGAAACAGGCCCAGCGCAACGAGTTCTTTATTGTCGGCGTGGACGGTTCCCCGGACGGTGAAGAGGCGCTGAAGCGCGAAAACTCCCTGTTTGTGGCGACCCCGGCGCAGGATCCGCAGGTGATGGCGGCGAAGGCGGTGGAGATCGGCTATGACATTCTTCAAGGCAAACCCGCGCCGAAAGAGCCTGTGCTGATCCCGGTGACGATGATCGATAAAAAGAACGTCGGCACGTATAAGGGGTGGACGGTTAAATAACATCCCTCACCCTAACCCTCTCCCCCCAGGGGAGAGGGAACGATTACACCCTCTCCCCTTTGGGGAGAGGGCTGGGGTGAGGGGTACATTTTGCACGTAACTTAAGGAGTCCCCATGAAACGCTCCGACATCAATGAAATCCTCGGCCACACGCGGCAATTTTTTTCGATGCACGACGTGCATCTCCCTCCGTTTGCCAGCTTTCCGCCCACAAAATGGCAGCAGCTTGACCAGGCCGCATGGCAGGAGGTGTTTGACCTCAGGCTTGGCTGGGACGTGACGGCGTTTAGCGGTAACAATTTTGCCGCACAGGGGCTAACGCTGTTCACCCTGCGCAACGGCTCCCCCAATGGCGTGCCTTATGAAAAGTGCTATGCCGAAAAAATCATGCACGTTCGCGACGGCCAGGTGACGCCGATGCATTTCCACTGGCGCAAGCGGGAAGACATCATTAACCGGGGCGGCGGGAATCTGATTATTGAGTTATGGAATGCGGGCGCGCATGAAGAGACCGAAAACACCGACGTGACCGTTACCGTTGACGGCTGTCGGCAAACCCACGCACCCGGCAGCCAGCTGCGCCTCACGCCAGGGGAAAGTATCTGCCTGACGCCCGGCCTGTACCACAGCTTCTGGGGCGAACGCGGCTTTGGCGACGTGCTGGTGGGCGAAGTGTCGTCGGTGAATGACGATGAGCACGACAACCACTTTTTACAGCCCATTGCCCGCTATAACGACATCGAAGAAGACGAACCGGCGGTGCTGGTGCTGTGCAACGAGTACACCCTCTTTCGAATATAAGGAGTGAACGATGCCACTGATTTCTCTTGCCGACGGTCTGGCACACGCCAGGGAACACCGCTACGCCCTGGGCGCGTTCAACGTGCTCGACTCCCATTTTCTCCGCGCGCTGTTTGCCGCCGCAAAGCAGGAACGCTCGCCGTTTATCATCAACATCGCGGAAGTGCATTTTAAGTACGTGTCTCTGGAGTCGCTGGTAGAAGCGGTGAAATTCGAAGCCGCCCGGCACGATATTCCCGTGGTGCTGAACCTCGACCACGGCCTGCATTTTGAAGCCGTGGTGCGCGCCCTGCGCTTAGGATTTAGCTCGGTGATGTTCGACGGCTCGACGCTGAGCTATGAGGAAAACATCCGCCAAACCCGGGAAGTGGTGAAGATGTGCCACGCGGTGGGCGTGTCGGTGGAGGCGGAGCTGGGTGCGGTCGGCGGGGATGAGGGCGGCGCGCTGTACGGGCATGCGGACGAAGCGTTCTTTACCGACCCACAGCTGGCGCGCGAGTTTGTCGACTCAACCGGTATCGACGCGCTGGCGGTCGCCATTGGCAACGCGCACGGCAAATACAAGGGCGAGCCGAAGCTTGATTTCCCGCGGCTGGACGCCATTCGTCAGCAGACGGGCCTGCCGCTGGTTTTACACGGCGGCTCTGGCATCAGCGATGCTGATTTCCGCCGCGCCATCGAGCTGGGTATTCACAAAATCAATTTTTACACCGGCATGTCGCAGGCCGCACTCGCCGCCGTCGAGCAGCGCATGGCGAACCGCCAGCCGCTGTACGATGAGTTTGCCGAACTGCTGCTGGGCATTGAAGAGGCTATTACCGATACGGTCGCGGAGCAGATGCGCATCTTCGGCAGCGCGGGGCAGGCATAATGGAACGCAAAGGGATCATTGCCGCAGGCAACATGCTGGTGGATCATGTTCACCAGATCGTACAGTGGCCGGAACGCGGCTGGCTGGCGGAAATCACCCACAGCGAACGCTCAACCGGCGGTGCGCCGCTCAACGTTCTGCTGACGCTGGCGAAAATGCACGTCGGCCTGCCGTTGCAGGCGGTGGGGCTGATTGGGGAAGACGGCGACGGAGACTATATTCTGGCGATGCTCGACCAGTATCACGTTAACCGCCAGCGGGTGCAGCGCACGACGTTCGCCCCGACCTCTATGTCGCAGGTGATGACCGACCCCAGCGGACAGCGCACCTTTTTCCACTCGCCGGGCGCCAACCGCCTGCTGGATCTTCCCGCCTTCGATCGTTTAGACGGCTCGCTGAAGATCTTCCATCTCGGCTACCTGCTGCTGCTCGACAGCCTGGACATGCCGGATGAGGAGTTTGGCACCCGTAGCGCGCGGTTACTGGCACAGATGCGCGATCAGGGGTATGAAACCTCGCTCGATCTGGTGTCCCGCAAGGGCGACCCGCGCTATCAGCCGCTGGTGCTCCCTGCCCTGCGCCATCTTGATTATCTGGTGATTAACGAACTGGAAGCCGGTGAGTTCAGCGGGCTTGAGATCCGCGACGACCACGATGCGCTGAACATGGCTCATATCGCCGACGCTGCCGCACAGCTGCTGGCGGCAGGCGTGCGGCAGCGGGTGGTGATCCACTGCCCGGAAGGGGCATGGGGTGAAGCGCCAGGTGAAGAAGGGCAATGGGTTCCGTCGTGGAGGCTGGAGCAGAACGAAATTATCGGCAGCGTCGGCGCGGGCGACGCGTTTTGCGCGGGCTTTTTATACGGCTGCCACGAATCTCTGCCGCTGACGGAGAGTATTTATCTGGCGCACGCCTGCGCGCGGGCCAGCCTGCTGGCGGCCAATGCAATTGACGGCGCGAAAACGCTGGCCGAGCTTCAGGCGTTTATTCAGGAGAACGGTCAGGCGGCTTTCTCATGATGGGAAACGTCTGCGGCAAAAACATAGCCCAGACCACGAATGGTTTTGATCAACAGAGGCTGGTGCGGATTGACCTCAATTTTTCGCCGCAGCCGCATGATCAACACGTCGATCGTGCGGTCAAAGACTTCGGCGCTTTCGCTGTGGGTCAGCTCCAGCAGCTGTTCACGGCTCAGTACCCGGCGGGCGTTTTGCGTTAATGCCAGCAGCAGGCCGTATTCGCCCTGGGTTAACGGCACGGTGTTACGCTGCGGATCGCTTAGCTCGCAGCGGGTGGTATCCAGCGTCCAGCCGTTAAAGGCAATACCTTCAACGCGCGGCGCGGCAGGCTCCGCGTCCAGTGCGCCGGTACGACGTAGCACCGCCTTAACGCGGGCGACCACCACGCGCGGATTGAACGGTTTTCCGATGTAATCATCAGCGCCCATTTCCAGCCCGACGACCACATCTGATTCACTTCCCAGCCCCGTCAGCATCACTACCGGTAGCGATGGTCGCTGCTTTTGCAGTTGCAGCAAAACCTGTAATCCGTTGATATCCGGCAACATCATGTCCAGCAGGACCAGCGCAATTCCGGGATCCTGCTGGACACGGTTTACCGCGTCCTGACCGGTGTGACACGTCAGCACGGTAAAGACGTGCTCGCTGAGCACATCCTGTAGCAGTTCGCAGACTGCGACATCATCATCAACCACCAGAATCGCCGGTTTCATCGCATGCTTCCGTCAGGGAATTATGTTAAGTCTGAACCATTCTGCCGTCGGCTCCAGCCGAATTGTTTTTTACGTGACGGAAATTCAAGCCATGTCACATCCCCTGCCCTTTCGACACGTCAATTTTGACGATTGGCTGTTTTTCGTCAGGGTTTTGCCTCGCAAAGGGTCGTAAAGTCAGGAAATACCCATACTAAAAACATGGCATAGAAGCTGCATATTGGGCAGGTAAGAACTGTTTAACTGGAGCAAAGTGATGAAAAAAGTCGTCACGGTTTGCCCGTATTGTGCCTCAGGTTGCAAGATCCACCTGGTGGTCGATAACGGCAAAATCGTCCGGGCGGAAGCGGCGCAGGGTAAAACCAATCAGGGCACGCTGTGCCTGAAAGGGTATTACGGCTGGGATTTTATTAACGATACCCAAATCCTCACGCCGCGCCTGAAAATCCCCATGATCCGCCGCGAGCGCGGCGGCAAGCTGGAAGCCGTCTCCTGGAATGAAGCGCTGGATTATGTCGCCACGCGCCTGAGCGCCATCAAGGCCAAGTATGGCCCGGATGCGATTCAGACCACCGGCTCCTCACGCGGAACCGGGAATGAAACCAACTATGTGATGCAAAAATTCGCGCGCGCCGTTATTGGTACCAATAACGTCGACTGCTGCGCTCGCGTCTGACACGGCCCATCGGTTGCAGGTCTGCACCAGTCGGTCGGTAACGGCGCAATGAGTAATGCCATCAACGAGATAGATAACACCGATCTGGTGTTCATCTTTGGCTATAACCCGGCGGATTCTCACCCTATCGTCGCGAATCACGTTATTCGCGCCAAACAGAACGGGGCGAAAATCATCGTCTGCGATCCGCGCAAAATCGAAACCGCGCGCATTGCGGATATGCACATCGCGCTGAAAAACGGCTCGAATATCGCGCTGTTGAATGCGATGGGGCACGTCATTATTGAGGAGAACCTGTACGATCAGGCGTTTGTCGCAAGCCGGACGGAAGGGTTTGAAGAGTATAGGAAAATCGTCGAAGGCTATACGCCGGAGTCGGTAGAGGCGATAACCGGCGTCAGCGCGCAGGAAATTCGCCAGGCGGCGCGGATGTACGCCGGGGCGAAAACCGCCGCCATCCTGTGGGGCATGGGCGTGACCCAGTTCTACCAGGGCGTGGAAACCGTGCGCTCGCTCACCAGCCTCGCGATGCTGACCGGGAATCTGGGTAAAGCGCATGTCGGCGTGAACCCGGTGCGGGGTCAGAATAACGTGCAGGGCGCGTGCGACATGGGCGCGCTGCCGGACACCTATCCGGGCTACCAGTACGTCAAATTCCCGGAAAACCGCGAGAAATTCGCGAAGGCCTGGGGCGTGGAGAGCCTGCCGGAACACACCGGATATCGCATCAGCGAGCTGCCGCACCGCGCGGCGCACGGTGAAGTGCGTGCGGCCTACATTATGGGTGAAGATCCGCTCCAGACCGACGCCGAGCTGTCTGCGGTGCGCAAAGGCTTTGAGGATCTGGAGCTGGTGATCGTCCAGGACATCTTCATGACCAAAACCGCGGCGGCGGCGGATGTGATTCTGCCATCAACCTCCTGGGGCGAGCATGAAGGTGTCTATACGGCAGCAGACCGCGGCTTCCAGCGCTTCTTTAAAGCGGTCGAGCCGAAGTGGGATCTGAAAACCGACTGGCAGATCATCAGCGAAATCTCCACCCGCATGGGCTACCCGATGCACTACAACAACACCCAGGAGATCTGGGACGAGTTGCGGCATCTGTGCCCGGACTTTTATGGGGCAACCTATGAAAAAATGGGTGAGCTGGGCTACATCCAGTGGCCGTGCCGGGATGAGTCAGAGGCCGACCAGGGGACGTCATACCTCTTTAAAGAGAAGTTCGACACCCCGAACGGACTGGCGCAGTTCTTTACCTGCGACTGGGTTGCGCCAATCGACAAACTCACCGACGAGTATCCGATGGTGCTCTCCACCGTGCGCGAAGTGGGCCACTACTCCTGTCGTTCCATGACCGGCAACTGCGCCGCGCTGGCGGCGCTGGCGGATGAACCGGGCTACGCGCAGATCAACACCGCCGATGCCGAACGGCTCGGTATTGAAGATGAAGCGCTGGTGTGGGTGAACTCGCGTAAAGGCCGCATCATTACGCGTGCACAGGTCAGCGACCGTCCGAACAAAGGGGCGGTCTACATGACCTACCAGTGGTGGATTGGCGCCTGTAACGAACTGGTGACGGAGAATTTAAGCCCGATAACCAAAACGCCGGAGTATAAATACTGCGCCGTAAACGTAGAGCCAATCGCGGATCAACACGCTGCGGAACAGTATGTGATCGACGAATATAACAAGCTGAAAGCCCGCCTGCGTGAAAGCGCAATGGGGTGATGCTGTTATTTAATCGCTGACTCAATGGGGTGATATATTCACCCCTTTTTTATTTCTGGCATAGCTATTAATTATATCTATATATATATTTCTGAAGGCGTCTCGCAGAAAAAATGTAATTCACGCGAAAATAAATTACATCTTTGCATTTTAATTCAGATGGATAAGATAAGCGGCGGGTGCTTAAGACTTTCTGTCTTGAGCATTGTTGAGGGACAGAAGGTGGAAAGCCCCGGGAAATTTGCATTTACCTGTACTGCACCCATTTTGTTGGACGATGAAATGGAATAGTCCCTGATATGTCAAAGCCAAAATACCCCTTCGAAAAGCGCCTTGAAGTCGTGAATCACTACTTCACAACTGATGATGGTTACAGGATCATCTCTGCACGTTTTGGTGTGCCTCGAACACAGGTCAGGACGTGGGTTGCCCTCTATGAAAAACATGGAGAAAAAGGTTTAATTCCCAAACCTAAAGGCGTTAGTGCTGATCCAGAGTTGCGCATTAAGGTCGTGAAAGCCGTGACCGAGCAGCAGATGTCCCTCAATCAGGCTGCTGCTCACTTTATGCTTGCTGGTAGTGGTTCTGTAGCCAAGTGGCTGAAAGTCTATGAGGAGCACGGAGAAGCTGGTTTACGCGCACTCAAGATCGGCACCAAAAGAAACATTACAATGTCAGTTGATCCAGAAAAAGCGGCGTTAGCATTGGAGCTGTCGAAAGACCGACGTATTGAGGATCTTGAAAGACAAGTTCGATTCCTTGAAATGCGGCTTACGTATCTAAAAAAGCTGAAAGCCTTAGCTCATCCCGCGAAAAAGTGAAAGTACTCAACGAGCTAAGGCAGTTTTACCCTCTTGATGAGCTTCTCAAGGCAGCGGAGATACCGCGCAGTACGTTTTATTACCATCTAAAGGCTCTCAGCAAGCCTGATAAGTATGCGGATGTTAAAAAGCGTATTGGTGAGATTTATCACGAGAATAAAGGTCGTTACGGATACCGTAGGGTAACGTTGTCTCTCCATCGAGACGGGGAACGGATTAACCATAAAGCCGTTCAGCGCCTGATGGGAACCCTCTCGCTTAAGGCAGCGATTAAGGTCAAGCGATACAGCTCCTACAGAGGAGAGGTAGGGCAAACCGCCCCCAATGTTCTCCAAAGGGATTTCAAGGCTACACGGCCAAACGAGAAGTGGGTTACCGACGTTACTGAATTTGCAGTCAATGGGCGAAAGCTGTATTTGTCTCCAGTAATAGATCTCTTCAACAACGAAGTTATTTCTTACAGCCTGTCGGAAAGACCTGTGATGAACATGGTCGAGAATATGCTCGATCAGGCATTCAAAAAGCTTAAGCCTCACGAGCATCCTATTCTGCACTCTGACCAGGGATGGCAGTATCGTATGAGAAGGTATCAAAACATCCTTAAAGAACAAGGCATTACACAGAGCATGTCCAGAAAAGGCAATTGTCTGGATAATGCAGTCGTGGAATGTTTCTTTGGAACCTTAAAGTCGGAGTGTTTTTATCTTGACGAGTTCAGTAATATAAGCGAACTGAAGGATGCTGTTACGGAATATATTGACTACTACAACAGCAGAAGAATTAGCCTGAAATTAAAAGGTCTGAGTCCAATTGAATATCGAACCCAGACCTATGTGCCTCGTGTTTAACTGTCCAACTTTTTGGGGTCAGTACAACCCGAGGCTACCCCTCAACAACCAACAGGTTGAGAGTAGCCTCTTATTCTTTTTTTCACAAGGAGTAAAAGGCATGACGCCATTAAAAACTGCGCTGGGCATGGTCTTTATTATTTGCCTGACGATAGTGATCTTTACCTTTATTACTCGCGGTAAGTTATGTGAGTTTTCAATAAAGGGTGAACATCAGGAGGTGGCGGCGAAATTAGCCTGTCACGCAGGCTAACCTCTTCGGGCGGAACAGCGGTTCCGCCCGGCTTGTAGGATGCTGAGGTCTTAACGCACCCGTTTTTTTCTTCTGTCGCCGCGATTATACTGCGCGGCATGTACCCAGATGATAAGAATCCATGAAACCCATTTTTCTGTTGTTGTTATTTTTCACCGCGTTTACCCATGCCGATGAGATAGGCAGCCAGTATAAAAAGCAGGCTGAAGCGGGCGATGCGCGCGCGCAGTATTATCTTGCTGATACGTACTTCAGCTCCGGTGACAGAAAGCAGGCCGCGCTGTGGGCCGAGAAAGCCGCGAAAGGCGGTGATGTCGACGCCATGGGGTTGCTATCGCAGATCCTCTTTACGCAGGGGGATTACGCTCAGGCTAAAGCGCTGGCGCAGCAGGCCACTATCGCTGGCAGCAAGCGCGGCACGATTATGCTGGCGCGCATTCTGGTGAATACGGAGGCGGGTAAAACCGACTACCCGCAGGCCATCACACTGCTGCAATCAGCGACCGAAGATATCGATAGCGACTCGGCGGTAGATGCGCAACAGCTGCTTGGGCTGATCTATGCCAACGGCGTTGAAGTCCCTCAGGATGACGTGCAGGCCGCGGCGTGGTTCAAGCGAAGCTCGGCCCTTTCCCGGACGGGCTATGCGGAATACTGGGCAGGAATGTTGTTCAGGCAGGGTGAGAAAGGCTTTATTACACCGAATAAACAGAAAGCGCTTTACTGGTTAAATCTGAGCTGTACCGAAGGGTTTGATACGGGGTGTGAAGAGTTTGATGCGTTAAGCGGGGAATAAAATCCCCTCACCCTAACCCTCTCCCCAAAGGGGAGAGGGAAAATAGTTACATCACTGGTCAGCCGTTTTATCAAAACGACCCAGCACCTCACGTTCATACGCCAGCGCTTTTTTACGGTCGAACTTGTGTTCCCACTTGGAGATAACCAACACCGCCAGCGCATTCCCCACCACGTTCAGCGCGGTACGCGCCATGTCGAGGATACGGTCCACACCGGCGATAAACGCCAGGCCTTCCAGCGGAATACCGACGCTGCCCAGCGTCGCCAGCAGCACCACGAAGGAGACGCCCGGCACGCCTGCAATACCTTTGGACGTCACCATCAGGGTCAGCACCAGCACGATCTCCTGCCACAGCGACAGGTCAATGCCGTACAGCTGCGCGATAAAGATAGCGGCGATACTCTGGTACAGCGTTGAACCGTCGAGGTTAAAGGAGTAGCCGGTCGGCACCACGAAGCTGGTGATGGACGCCGGTGCACCGTAGGCCTCCATCTTCTCAATGATACGCGGCAGCACGCTCTCGGAGCTTGCCGTGGAGTACGCCAGAATCAGCTCATCTTTCAGGATGCGGATCAGGATCCAGATGCTCAGCCCGCACAGGCGCGCCACAATGCCCAGCACCACCAGCGCGAAGAACAGGATGGCAAAGTGCACCAGAATTACCAGCTTCGCCAGCGGCCACAGGGAAGCAAAACCGAAGTTCGCCACGGTCACGGCAATCAACGCGAACACCCCGACCGGCGCATAGCGCATCACCATGTGGGTCACTTTAAACATGGTTTCGGAGACAGAGCGGAACACGGTGACCAGCGGTTCACGGTGCGTCGCGGGCAGGGAAGAAAGCCCCAGACCAAACAGCACCGAGAAGAAGATGATCGGCAGCATCTCGCCCTTCGCCATGGACGCGATAATGTTGGTCGGCACCAGCGACAGGATAGTGCCCATCAGACCGTGCGCATGGCTCTGCACGTCTGCGGTGGTGCTTTGGTATTTCGAAATATCCACCGTCGCCAGCTGCGACATATCGATCCCGGCCCCTGGCTGGAACACATTCGCCAGAGTGATGCCAAGAATGATGGCAACCGTGGTGATCACTTCGAAATAAAGAATGGTTTTCACACCGATGCGGCCTAACTGTTTCGCATCACCTACCCCGGCAATACCGACCACCAGCGTCGAGATCACAATCGGCACAACAATCATCTTGATCAGATGAATAAAGATGTCCCCTGCCGGTGAAAGCAGGTTCGCAATCAGCCACTCGCGGCTGTCGCTATGATAATGGAGATAACTGCCCAGCATAATGCCCAGCACAAGGGCCAGCAGGATCTGCCAGGCCAGGCTGACTTTCAAATTTTTCATAAAAACTGACTTCCTCAATGAATCTCCGCACCATCAAAACTGCATGAATATGGAGACATACTGAAAGGGTATGAATTGTGTTGCGTTGGTTTATGGGATTTTTTAACGCGGCGTATGAGTATCATTTGCACGGCATGCTGCGCAAGCCTTAAAGAACAAGGCATTTCACTGCAAAAAAGGTCAGTGACGGTAATTTATAACAATTCGCATAAATAACCATTTGTTATACAAAATATTTTCACTTCAAAAAAGTGAATAATTCTTCTGGTGAATTATTTACCTTCAAAGATTCATTCGCTCAATTTTCATACTCTTCAGACAATGCGTGATCTGTCGCCCAAATACTAAACAAAGCTTGTAAAGCCCCTACTATTAACGTTTTTGCGACATATTATTAACATCTTACAAGGAGAAAAAAAGCCATGAGCCAAATACACAAACACGACATTCCCGCAAACATTGCGGACCGTTGCCTGATAAGCCCGGAGCAGTACCAGGAGAAGTATCAGCAATCCATTTCCAGCCCTGACGCGTTCTGGGGTGAACAGGGTCACATCCTCGACTGGATCAAACCTTATCAGAAAGTCAAGAACACCTCTTTCGCGCCGGGCAATGTCTCCATTAAATGGTATGAAGACGGCACGCTGAACCTGGCGGCGAACTGCCTGGACCGTCATCTTGCCGAACGCGGCAACGAAACGGCCATTATCTGGGAAGGCGACGATGCCTCTCAGAGCAAACACATCTCCTATAAAGAACTGCATCGCGACGTCTGCCGCTTCGCCAACGTGCTGCTGGCCCAGGGCATCAAAAAAGGCGACGTGGTGGCGATCTATATGCCGATGGTGCCGGAAGCCGCGGTGGCTATGCTGGCCTGCGCGCGCATCGGTGCGATCCACTCCGTTATCTTCGGCGGCTTTTCCCCTGAAGCGGTTGCCGGGCGCATCGTTGACTCGAATTCGAAGCTGGTGATCACCGCTGACGAAGGCGTGCGCGCCGGGCGCGGCATTCCGCTGAAGAAAAACGTCGATGAAGCGCTGAAAAACCCGAACGTAACATCCATCAATAACGTCATTGTCCTCAAGCGCACAGGCGGCAAGATTGACTGGCACGAGGGGCGAGACCTGTGGTGGAGCGATCTGATTGAGAACGCCAGCGAGCAGCATCAGCCGGAAGAGATGAACGCGGAAGATCCGCTGTTTATCCTTTATACCTCCGGCTCCACCGGCAAGCCGAAAGGCGTGCTGCACACCACCGGCGGCTATCTGGTTTACGCAGCCACCACCTTTAAATACGTCTTTGACTACCATCCGGGCGACATCTACTGGTGCACCGCCGACGTGGGCTGGGTCACCGGTCACAGCTACCTGCTGTATGGCCCGCTGGCCTGCGGCGCAACGACGCTGATGTTTGAAGGCGTACCGAACTGGCCAACGCCAGCGCGTATGTGTCAGGTGGTCGACAAGCACCAGGTCAACATTCTCTACACCGCGCCAACGGCAATCCGTGCGCTGATGGCGGAGGGCGATAAGGCCATCGAAGGGACCGACCGCTCTTCCCTGCGCATCCTCGGTTCCGTGGGTGAGCCGATCAACCCGGAAGCCTGGGAGTGGTACTGGAAGAAAATCGGTAACGAGAAATGCCCGGTGATGGACACCTGGTGGCAGACCGAAACCGGCGGCTTCATGATCACCCCGATGCCGGGCGCCACGCAGCTGAAGGCCGGTTCGGCCACCCGTCCGTTCTTCGGCGTGCAGCCTGCGCTGGTGGATAACGAAGGCAACCCGCAGGAAGGGGCCACCGAGGGCAACCTGGTGATCGTCGATTCCTGGCCGGGCCAGGCGCGTACCCTGTTCGGTGACCACGAGCGGTTCGAGCAGACCTACTTCTCGACCTTCAAAAACATGTACTTCAGCGGCGACGGCGCGCGCCGGGACGAAGACGGTTATTACTGGATCACCGGGCGCGTGGACGACGTGCTGAACGTCTCCGGCCACCGTCTGGGCACGGCGGAGATTGAGTCCGCGCTGGTGTCGCATCCGAAGATTGCCGAAGCGGCGGTTGTCGGCATTCCGCACAACATCAAAGGCCAGGCGATCTACGCCTACGTCACGCTGAACCACGGCGAAGAGCCGTCGCCAGAGCTGTATACCGAGGTGCGCAACTGGGTACGTAAAGAGATTGGCCCGCTTGCCACGCCGGACGTGCTGCACTGGACCGACTCACTGCCGAAAACCCGTTCCGGCAAGATTATGCGTCGTATTCTGCGCAAAATCGCGGCGGGCGACACCAGTAACCTCGGTGATACCTCAACGCTTGCGGATCCTGGCGTGGTGGACAAACTGCTCGAAGAGAAGCAGGCCATCGCAATGCCTTCATAATTTTTTCTCCCTCTCCCCGTGGGAGAGGGCCGGGGTGAGGGCATCAGACCGCACCTTCCTCCCCTCACCCTAACCCTCTCCCCACAGGGGAGAGGGGATAAAACAAACCAACCTTACTTCTGGAGACTCTGTGATGAATAACGATATTTGTCAGCAGATAGAGAATAGTGCGCACTACAGGGAGCTCGTCGATAAACGGCAACGGTTTGCCTTCATCCTTTCCATCATCATGCTGGTGATTTACGTCGGCTTTATTCTGCTCATCGCCTTTGCTCCGCAGTGGCTCGGTACACCGCTGCACGCGGGAACCAGCGTCACGCGCGGCATTCCGATTGGCATTGGCGTGATTGTGATTTCGTTTGTGCTGACGGGTGTGTACGTCTGGCGCGCCAACGGTGAATTCGATCGTCTTAATAAAGAAGTTCTGCGTGAGGTAAAAGCATCATGAAGCGAGTCCTGACGGCGCTAGCCGCCACACTTCCCTTTGCCGCACACGCGGCAGATGCCCTTACCGGCGAAGTCCAGCGCCAGCCTACCAACTGGCAGGCGATTATCATGTTCCTGATTTTCGTGGTGCTGACGCTCTATATCACATACTGGGCGTCGAAACGCGTACGCTCCCGTAACGATTACTACACCGCGGGCGGCAACATTACCGGCTTTCAGAACGGGCTGGCGATTGCGGGGGACTTTATGTCCGCCGCCTCGTTCCTCGGGATCTCCGCGCTGGTCTACACCTCCGGCTATGACGGACTGATCTACTCCCTCGGCTTCCTCGTGGGGTGGCCGATCATTCTGTTCCTGATTGCCGAGCGCCTGCGTAACCTTGGCCGCTACACCTTTGCGGACGTGGCTTCATACCGCCTGAAACAAGGCCCTATCCGCATGCTCTCTGCCTGCGGTTCGCTGGTGGTCGTGGCCCTTTACCTGATTGCCCAGATGGTGGGAGCAGGCAAGCTGATCGAACTGCTGTTCGGCCTGAACTACCACGTCGCGGTGGTGCTGGTAGGGGTGCTGATGGTGATGTACGTCCTGTTCGGCGGTATGCTGGCAACGACCTGGGTGCAGATCATCAAAGCCGTACTGCTGCTGTTCGGTGCGAGCTTTATGGCCTTTATGGTGATGAAGCACGTCGGCTTTAGCTTCAATAATCTGTTTACCGAAGCCATGTCAGTACACCCGAAAGGGGAAGCGATCATGAGCCCGGGCGGGCTGGTGAAAGACCCGATATCCGCGCTCTCGCTCGGCCTCGGCCTGATGTTCGGTACCGCTGGCCTGCCGCACATTCTGATGCGCTTCTTTACGGTGAGCGATGCGCGTGAAGCGCGTAAGAGCGTCTTCTACGCCACCGGCTTTATGGGTTACTTCTATATCCTGACCTTTATCATCGGCTTCGGCGCAATCATGCTGGTGGGGGCGAACCCGGCGTTTAAAGACGCGGCGGGCGCGCTGATTGGCGGTAACAACATGGCGGCGGTGCACCTGGCCGACGCGGTGGGCGGCAACCTGTTCCTCGGCTTTATCTCTGCCGTGGCCTTCGCCACCATCCTCGCGGTGGTCGCCGGGCTGACGCTGGCCGGGGCGTCTGCGGTATCGCATGACCTCTACGCCAACGTTTTCCGCAAAGGCGCGAGCGAACGCGATGAGCTGAAGGTCTCCAAAATCACCGTGCTGGTGCTGGGCGTTGTGGCGATTCTGTTAGGCATTCTGTTCGAGAAGCAGAACATCGCCTTTATGGTGGGGCTGGCCTTCTCAATTGCGGCAAGCTGTAACTTCCCGATCATCCTGCTCTCCATGTACTGGTCCAAACTGACCACCCGTGGGGCGATGATTGGCGGCTGGCTGGGCCTGCTGACGGCGGTAATTCTGATGATCCTCGGCCCGACCATCTGGGTGCAGATCCTCGGTCACGAAAGCGCTATCTTCCCTTACGAGTACCCGGCGCTGTTCTCCATTGCCGTGGCGTTTATCGGGATCTGGATCTTCTCGGCCACCGACAACTCGCCGGAGGGTAACCTGGAGCGTGAGAAATTCCGCGCCCAGTTTATCCGCTCGCAAACTGGCCTGGGCGTTGAGCAGGGCCGCGCGCACTAAGCCTTTTCTCCCCGGTCATCCTGGCCGGGGAGCTTAAAACATCACCCACGCCACCAGCGGTGCAATCAGCACCATCGTGACGCCCGAAAGCATCATCACCAGGCTTGCAACGACCCCTTCCTGCTGACCCAGCTCATACGAACGCGCCGTGCCCGCACCGTGCGACGCCGCGCCAAATCCCGCCCCTTTCGCCATCCCTTCGCGAATGGAAAGCCGCAGGAACAGCACATCCCCCACCGCCATGCCGAAGACGCCCGTCACCACCACAAACAGCGCCACCAGATCCGGCTGCCCGCCGAGCGGTTTTGCAGCCGCCAGCGCAAACGGCGTGGTCACCGAACGCACCGCCAGGCTGCGCTGAATTTCATCCGACAGGGTAAACAGCCGCGCCAGCCAGACCGAGCTGCACACCGCCACCACCGTGGCGGTAATCACGCCCGCGCTAAGCGACATCCAGTGGCGTTTGATAATAGCGAGATTGTCATAAACGGGGACGGCGAAGGCGATGGTCGCCGGGCCAAGCAGCCACAACAGCCAGTGGGATTCACCGATATAGTTCTGCCAGGAGATATGGCCGAAGACCAGCATCAGCACCAGCAGGATCGGCGTAAAAACCAGCGGCATCAGCGGCAGCGCGCGAAAACGGCGATACAGGCGCTTGTTGGCAAAGTAGATGACGACGGTCGCAATCAGGCACAGCACGCTTATCTGAAAGTTAGTCATGCTTCTGCCTGCTGATTTCAAAGCGATACACCTTATCCACCACCCAGGCGGTGGCACCCAGCACCATCAGCGTGCTCAGGGCGATAACCGCGAAGATGCGCCAGCCGTCAACCATCAGCAGCTGCGCATAGTTCACCACCGCCACCACCGCAGGCACAAAGAACAACAGCATCTCCGCCAGCAGCCAGCGCGCCCCGGCGCGGACCCAGCGGAGGGGGATCACGCGGCACAGGATGAGCGACAGCATCAGCACCATACCGACAAGGTTGGCAGGCAGCGGAAGATGCAGCCAGCCGACAAGATATTCCGCGAAAACAAACAGTCCCGCGTAGAGCAGTACCTGAATGGGTACCTGGAGTCGTTGCACAACGGCAGGCGTAACACGGCTTAACGCCACGGCCATGGGGGTTTTCCTCAGAAATGAGACGAGGCGCCAGTATAGTGAGCGCACGGTATGGACTGAAATGAATTAAAATCATCGAAGGTATAGTTTCGAGGAATAATCATGGACATAAGAACGCTGCGCTATTTTGTCGAGGTGGTTCGCCAGCAAAGTTTTACCCGCGCAGCGGAGAAGTTGTTCGTTACCCAGCCGACCATTAGCAAGATGCTGAAAAACCTGGAAGATGAGCTGAACTGTACCCTGCTGATCCGCGACGGACGCAAGCTGCTGCTGACGGATACCGGGCGCGTGGTGTTCGAGCGCGGGCTGGCCATTCTGGCGGAGTTCCGCCAGCTGGAGGCCGAGCTTGGTGACATCAACCACCTGACCAAAGGGCTGCTGCGGCTCGGCATTCCACCAATGGTCGGCATGATGATGGCCGGGCCGATCAGCCTGTTTCGCCAGCGCTATCCCGGCGTTGAGCTAAAAATTTCTGAATTTGGTGGCCTGACCGTGCAGCAGGCGGTGATGAACGGTGAACTGGACGTGGCGATGACCGCCCTTCCCGTGGAGGAGGAGAGCGGCCTGGCGACGCTACCACTGTTCAGCCACCCGCTGTGCGTACTGGTGCCCCGCTCCGGCGACTGGCTGAAAACAGACTCGGTGAAGCCCGAGCTTCTCGGCGAGCATCCCCTGCTGATTTACAATGAAGACTTCGCCTTAAGTCGCCAGCTGATGGCGCTGTTTAACCAGCACAACGTGAAGCCGCGCATTGCGGTACGCAGCGGCCAGTGGGATTTTCTGGCGGCGATGGTACAGGCGGGCGTGGGGATTGCCATTCTGCCGCAGCCGATCTGCGAGCGGCTGGATAAAAACACGCTGCGCTGGATCCCGCTGGAGAGCGACCTGCACTGGCAGTTAGGAATGATATGGCGTGAAGGTGTCTATCTGTCGCACAGCGCACAGGCGTGGTTGCAATGCTGTGAGGGGTTTTGGGTGCGGTCTGAATAGTGCCGGGTGGCGGCTTCGCCTTACCCGGCCTACGGTTCAAACGTAGGCCCGGTAAGCGCAGCGCCACCGGGCAATTACAGCGCTACTGATTCTCTATTAATAACGCTTCTAACAGGTCCAGATCGTGCAGCAGCTTTTGCAGCGTCTCGTTGCTGATCTGGCGCGTGGCGCGCAGGTGATACAGCTCGGCACGCTCGGAGCGCAGCGCCGCCAGGCGGAAACGGCGTTCGAGGTTCTCTTCCTGCAACGAACTCTCTACGTCGTTACGTCCGTCGGCACGACGACGTAAATTACCGATCACGCGTGAACTAACTTCCTTCAGCAGCTGGTTATCAATGTTCTCTTCGGCATCGGCGGCCAGACGCTCCTCCATCTTCTCGATGGCGACAATCGCCACTTCCGCCGTCGCCGCGCGGGCAATCCGCTCTTCTTTGTGCTGTTGCGAGGAGTCACCCGCGTCAATATGTTGCAGCAGAATCGGCAACATAATCACGCCGACAAACAGCGAGAAGAGGATCACGCCCGCCGCCAGGAATACCAGCTCGTAGCGCGCCGGGAAGACGTCGCCCGTCGGCAGCAGCAGCGGAATGGAGAGCACACCGGCGAGGGTAATCGCCCCGCGTACGCCCGCGAAAGAGGCAATCAGCAGCTCGCGCGTGGTCCAGGAGCCGAACTCCATCGGCTTTTTGGTCAGGAAGCGAACGCTGAACTTTTTCATCGTCCACAGCCAGCCGAAACGCACCAGCATCAGCGCCATGTAGATCAGCACGATATCGGTAAACAGCATCCAGACTTCAACGTTTGGATCCGCCTCCGCTGCAATCAGCGACGATTCCATAATGCCCGGCAGTTGCAGGCCCAACAGCAGGAACACCATGCCGTTAAACACAAACTCAAGCATTGCCCAGGTGCTGTTCGCACGCAGGCGCATCGCCAGCGGCGCGCGGCGCATGACGCCGGAGCGGGTGATGGTCATCCCTGCCGCGACCGCTGCCAGAATACCCGATACGCCGATGTGTTCGGCAATCAGGTAAGAGGCAAACGGCAGCAGGAACAGCAGCACGATTTGCGTGGCTGGCTCATCGCCCCCCCAGCGGCTGAGGAAGCGCAGCGAGCGTCCGTACAGCCAGCTCACCACGAAGCCCGCAAGGATACCGCCAATCGCCACCTTGAAGAATTCCAGCGTTGCGCCGCCGATGGTAAAGACCATGGTGCCCATGGCAACCGCCACGGCAAACTTCAGGGCCACCAGACCGGAGGCGTCGTTCATCAGCGCCTCGCCCTGCAAAATGCCCATAATTTTCTTTGGAATGCGCCCTTCGCCCACAATGCCAGACAGCGCCACGGCATCGGTAGGCGACAGTACGGCGGCCAGCGCAAAGGCGGGTATAAGCGGGATCCCCGGTACGGCCCAGTAGATCAGGAAACCAATCCCGACCACGGTGACGACCACCAGCGCCAGCGCCAGACCGAAGATCTCGCGCCCGTGCTCAAGGAATTCGCGCGTGGGGGTTTTCCAGCCATCGGCAAACAGCAGCGGCGGGATAAACAGCACGAGGAACAGTTCCGGATCGAACTCCACGTGCAGACCGAACGTCGGCCACGCCAGCAGCGCACCGATAGCTATTTGCATTAAAGGCAGGGGGACCTGGAAGGGCAGTACGCGTGTAACCACCCCGGATAACGAGACCACAAGGGTCATGATGAGTATTGTGAAGAAAATTTCCATGCGTTCCCTGTTTGCTGTGTTTCTTATATGCCAAACCTGAGGCGTCGTGCCTCTTATTCTATCCTCTCCAGAGTAACGTAAAAGACAACGGGATGAGTCCTGAAAATAAAAACGGGCGGCCTGAGCCACCCGTTTTCGCATCAATGGATAACCTAGATTGCCCAGCCGCCCGCGTAGAACGCGACCAGCGCAACGGCGATCACCACAGTGCCGATGTTCAGCTTGCGCCACTCACCGGAAACCAGACGGCCAATCACCAGCGAGGCGAAACCGATCATGATACCGGTCACGATGTTACAGGTCAGCACGATAAATACCGCGGTGATCAGTCCGGACATGGCATCCACGAAGTCCGCAAAGTCGATTTTCGCCACGTTGCTCAGCATCAGCAGGCCGACGTACATCAGCGCTGGCGCAGTCGCGTACGCCGGGACCAGGTAAGAGAGCGGAGAGAGGAACAGGATCAGCAGGAACAGCACGCCGACGGTGATGGCCGTCAGGCCGGTTTTACCACCTGCCGCCGTACCCGCTGCGGATTCGATATACACCGCCGCAGGCGCCGCACCTACGAGACCAGAGAAGACGCTACTCAGGGAGTCGGTAGTCAACGCTTTGCCGCCGTCGATGATCTGGCCGTCTTTATCCAGCAGGTTAGCCTGCCCCGCCACCGCGCGGATGGTACCGGTGGCGTCAAACACCGCGGTCATTACCAGCGCCAGCACGCTTGGCAGGATCACCGGGTTCAGCGCGCCCACAATATCCAGGCTGCCAATCAGGGAGTTGCCTTTGTCATCGCTTAGGGACGGCATGGCGAAAATCCCGGAGAAATGAACGGTCGGGTCGAAGATCAGGCCGACGATGGACACGCCGATAATGGTCAGCAGAATGCCGCCCGGCACTTTCAGTTTTTCCAGGCCGATAATCACCGCCAGACCCACCAGCGACATGATCACCGGGAAGCTCGCGAAGTTACCCAGCGCAACCGGCAGGCCATCCAGCGGGTTTTTGATAACCAGACCCACGCCGTTTGCGGCAATGAGCAGCAGGAACAGGCCAATACCGATGCCGGTACCGTGCGCCACGCCCTGCGGCAGGTTGCGCAAAATCCAGCTACGGATGCCAGTCGCAGAGATGACGGTGAACAGTACCCCCATCAGGAACACCGCGCCGAGCGCTACCGGGACGCTAATATGCTGGCCCAGCACCAGGCTGAAGGCGGTAAACGCGGTCAGGGAGATGGCGCAACCAATCGCCAGAGGCAGGTTCGCCCACAGGCCCATCACAATCGAACCCACACCCGCAACCAGGCAAGTGGCAACGAAGACCGCCGCTGGCGGGAAACCCGCTTTGCCGAGCATGCCCGGCACCACAATGACGGAGTACACCATCGCCAGAAACGTGGTCAGACCGGCGACAACTTCCTGGCGCACGGTGCTGCCGCGGGCAGAAATTTTAAACATGGCGTCAAGTGAACCGCCGGTACGCGCAGATGGCGTAGACATAGAAAACATCCCCTGAAAATTTTTATTGAAAGTCCGTAAGCGTGGTGGAGACTCCACTGCCAGCGAAACGTCAAATCCTTGTGCTGCGTTTGCGACGAAAGGGGCGTCACAAAAAAAGCAAACGTTTAGCTCCGCGCTTACAAAACGGGTGGTCAAATGTAGGCAAACGATTATCTAGCCTAATACCCGCCCTTTTCAACTGAACTTTCTCGTTTTTCGCTAAAATTGCCTCGTGACGATGAAGAATTAAGCAGAGGATGCGCAAACGTTATCGTCCATGCGCAATTTCGTTACATTTCATCCCTCGCCGGGGATCGTCAGCGGGCCGCCTTTCGCAAGCGTGGTCTGCCACCCCGGGCGCGCTTCCACTCTCTTTTTCCACGCCGCTATGTGGTCGAGATTGTCGACACCGCCCCTCGCCAGCAGGGCGAAGAGGGGAAAACTCATCTGAATATCAGCCATGGTCAGCGTGTCGCCGGCAAACCAGCTGTTTTCGGCGAGATGATCGTTAATAAAGCGTGCATGCGTTTCAAGCTGGCGGTTGAGATACGCTTTTTGCACGCCCTGTCCCAGCGCCTTACCCAGCGTGCGCAGGCCAAACGGGACGGGGGGTTTACCGAGGCTGTTGAACACCAGCTTCATTAACAGCAGCGGCATCAGAGATCCTTCGGCGTAATGGAGCCAGAAGCGATACTGCACTTTATGGGCAGGATCTAACGGTTTGAATTGTGACGCCGGATCGTACGTTTCCTGAAGATATTCAAGGATCGCGCCTGATTCGGCCAGAACCAGTCCGTTATCTTCCAGTACCGGGGATTTTCCCAGCGGATGGACTTTTTTGAGCGCGTCTGGCGCGAGCATGGTTTTTTCGCGCTGATAGCGCACAATCTCATACGTCAGACCCAGCTCTTCCAGCGCCCAGAGGACGCGATGTGAACGAGACTGATTAAGGTGGTGGACCGTTAGCATGATGTTCTCCGGTGATTCATACTTTTTAACTATAGAAAACTGAACAACTTCACGAAAAAAATTCGGCTAAAATCTCATCATCTCCGGTGGCAAAAACGACGGCCGGGCATAGAATTAAAGTGTCAGTACAAACCGGAACCTCCTCCACAAGCTCGACACGAGGGGTACTGATGTCGGGGGAAACCCTCCCGTGAACCAGCGGGATAGAGAGAAAGACAAAGACCGGAAAAAACTAAAGCGCCCTGAGTGGCGCTTTAGTTCTTTATGCTGTTTGCCGGGTGGCGGTTGCACCTTACCCGGCCTATAAAACCGAGAGCGTAGGTCAGGTAAGCGAAGCGCCACCCGGCAAACACCTCTCAATCCTCCTCCAGCAACCGCGCCCCTGTTCCCTGCTCGCCCAGCCTGTCGCCGGGGTTACGCAGCGGGCAGTCACTACGTGAGAGACAGCCGCAGCCGATACAACCGTCCAGCTCATCACGCAGCGCGACCAGCGTATGAATGCGCCTGTCCAGCTCCTCTCGCCACTGGGACGACAGCTGCTTCCACTCTTTCGCGCTCAACGAGTGCCCTTCCGGCAAAACGCCGAACGCGTCACCGATGGTGGCCAGGGGAATGCCAATACGTTGCGCAATTTTGATAATCGCCACGTAGCGGAGCACATCACGGGTGTAGCGCCGCTGATTTCCGGCGTTACGGATACTTTTTATTAACCCTTTGCTTTCATAGAAATGGAGCGCCGACACCGCCACGCCGCTTCGCTTCGCCACTTCACCGGGGGTTAACAGCGCTTTGATGCGCGGTAATCTCTTTTCCATAAAACCTCTTTACCTCAAGTTAACTTGAGGAATTATACTCCCCCGCAGAGAAAACGACGAATCAACCGAGAAAGTTGTATCTACAGAGGGGCAACCTTATGTCGCATCAGCAGATTATTCAGACACTTATTGAATGGATTGATGAACATATCGACCAGCCGTTGAACATTGATGTGGTCGCGAAGAAGTCGGGCTATTCGAAATGGTATTTACAGAGAATGTTCCGCACCGTAATGCATCAAACGCTGGGTGACTACATTCGCCAGCGCAGGCTACTGCTGGCGGCGCAGGCGTTACGCTCAACGCAGCGGCCCATTTTTGATATCGCAATGGATCTGGGCTATGTGTCGCAGCAGACCTTTTCCCGCGTCTTCCGCCGCGAATTTGACCGTACGCCGAGCGACTACCGCCATCAGCTCAATTAATGCGTGTTAACGCGAGGGTTGCTGCTGCCAGGCCATAAATGCCTGCGGCGGCATCGCTTTCGCGAAGTGCCATCCCTGACAATACTGCACGCCACGTTTCAGTAGCCAGTTCACCTGCTCCCCCGTCTCGACCCCTTCCGCAATGGTTTTCAGCCGCAGGCTTTGCGCCATCTCAATGATGTGCTCGGCAATCAGGTGACTGGTGCTGTTGGTGGTTAAGGTATCGATAAAGGATTTGTCGATTTTCAGGATATCGACGTTGAGCGAATAGAGGTTATGCAGGTTAGAGTAGCCGGTTCCGAAATCATCGATCGCCACTTCATAGCCCGCCTGGCGAAACGCCTGGATAACCGGCGTCGTTTTAGGCACATCAATAAAACCACGCTCTGTTACCTCAATTTTGATTTGCTGCGCGCGAACCGAGTAATAGCGGGCTTTGTCGGAGATCAGAGCGATAAGACGCGAGGAGTGGAAATCCGAGGCCGACAGGTTTATTGAGACATACAGATGAGGATGAGCGGCAAGGAAATGCCCCAGATCGCTGAACACCTCCTCCACGACGTAGTCCGTAATGCGCTCAATCATCCCCTCTTTTTCTGCCAGGGGAATAAATTCCGCGGGGCTCATAACCTGCCCGTTGAATCCCGGCCAGCGTAACAACGCCTCTGCCCCCACGCACTCGTTATGTTTAATATCAATAATGGGCTGATAATGGACGCACAGCTGGCGTTTATTCAGCGCCCGATGCAGAAGACGGCCAGGCGAATTGAATTCGCGGTGTGCGCGCGACCACACCAGCAGAATAATAATGCTGCAAATCATCCCCAGCGGTAGCGTCAGGGTAGCCTGATGATAAAGCGTTTTATAAAAACGGGCATTGGACGTTGAAACGATAGCCGCAATCGGTCGCTGCTGCGATTTTACGATCGTATAAAAACGCTCACCTTTCTGAAAAGTCGTTTCCTGATGTCGAATCATCGAATGCATTAAAGAAATATTAGCTTTCTGGCTGACAGAAAAGAATGCATTGCTGACGGTGTCATACACTCCCCACGACAGAGAACGATCGTCTGACATCACCTCACTGTACGAAAGCGGATTAACCACGACGACATAATTTCCGCGCTGCATATATATCATTTTATAACCATTAAAAAATGGCGTATCGCGAAAATAATAGATGGCAACGTCGGGTTTACGGGTGTAATTGGCAGCGGGGATAGTGTAAGGATGGTCCGGTGTGAAAAGGGTCGAGCAAAGAAAACGCTGCCCTTCAGCGTAAATTAAATCGGCAACAAAAAGACGACCGCGTGCAACGTTCAACATATATTGACGATGCGTCGGCGTACAAACGTTACCCTGATATTTTTCCGCCTCTTCCCGAGCCAGATCAACCTGTTGAATAACCCGTTCAGTTTTGTTTAAAGTAAGTTCAGCAAACGTGCGCAGCTGGGCGCTGATTTCCGACACGGCTCTGATCTGGGCAAACCATAGCGCAAGCATCACCGGCAGCATAACTACCATGATAATCCCGACCACGTTGTGCATTTTGCGCCGCGCGCTACGATTCATTTCCCGCTCTGTATCCCTGCATGTTGTACGCCTGTAGTAATGAAGGCCGGCTGCTGTGATAAACAGGTGATTACGTTGCATGAATCATGCGAAGTTAGCAACTGACTTTTGGTATTAAAAATCCTAAAATTCGTGATGCCGATAATATTTTCCCGTAAGCTAAACTGAAAGTATTCGTTCAGTTTCTATTAAGGGAAATAATTATCCAGCATAGCCGGGCGGTTTAAGTTAACACGACAGAGAGTCGTTGATTTAACCAAACGTCTGAGCGCATGAAAAAGATGCAGGATGAACCTGCAACGTCGTGATAATTGTTCGTGGATGCTTCGTTATTTGATTTATTCATAATCAGATGCGACCACATTATTTTTTGCGATGCCCGACAAATAGCGTTTCCATTTTCCCGTAAAACGACTCACCCGACGCGTTCCCTGCATGGGCCGCGTGTTCACCTGCTCTTTGCGCACATGCCCACGCCGACGCGGCGCTGAGGCACCAGCTCTGCTGACAAAGATATATTCTCCCGGGTGATAAATCGCCCATTTTTCCTCGATGTGATACTGGCGAATAAAACAGCAAATGTGATATAGTTCACACATCTTATGTAACGAGAAACATTGTTTCATTCCAGTTCGTCTGTTTTGTCGAGGATGGGTTTTATGGCAACCATTACCACCAGCATGGTGCTCCTGCGCTGGCCGTTGTTGAGCGCGGTTTTGATGTTTTTAGCCAGCACGTTAAACATTCAGTTCCGAAAGTCCGACTACGCAGGTCTTGCGGTGATTAGCACCCTGTTAGGGTTGGGCGCCGCATGCTGGTTCGCAACAGGTTTGCTCGGCATTACGTTGGTGGATATGGCCGCCGTCTGGGAAAACATTAAAGTGGTGATGGTTGAAGCCATGAGCCATACGCCGCCAGACTGGCCGATGGTGATTACCTGATCGCCTGTTATTAAAAAACCCAGACAGGTGTCTGGGTTTTTTTGTTTTATGCGTCTGGATATCAGAACGGGATATCGTCGTCGAAGTCCATTGGCGGTTCGTTAGACGGTGCAGGAGCAGACTGCTGCTGCGGACGAGACTGCGCGCCGCCGCTAAACTGGTTGCCGCCCTGTGGCTGCTGAGGCTGACCCCAACCGCCCTGCTGCTGGTTCTGGCCGCCACCTGCCGGTGCGCCACCGCCCTGACGGCCACCCAGCATCTGCATGGTGCCGCCCACGTTTACCACCACTTCCGTGGTGTATTTTTCCTGACCGGACTGATCGGTCCATTTGCGGGTGCGCAGCTGGCCTTCGATATAGACCTGAGAACCTTTACGCAGATACTCACCGGCCACTTCTGCCAGTTTGCCAAACAGCACAACGCGGTGCCATTCGGTCTGCTCTTTCATTTCACCGGTTGCTTTATCACGCCAGGATTCGGAAGTAGCCAGCGTAATGTTGGCAACTGCGCCAC
>OJWP01000061.1_pt1 | contig 46478 bp, 39 predicted proteins | sample 1600341 | NCBI WGS metagenome assembly OJWP01 (sample SAMN04436651, study PRJEB24849) | human gut metagenome | biome: human gut; feature: NICU; material: stool | host: Homo sapiens | place: USA: Saint Louis, MO | collected 2010-03-24
CACTATCCAAAAGCACAATGCCTTATGTTTTCCCGATGCGGGGAAGGATGAGAAGCTTCGACCAAGGTTCGATTCGAGCGTAGCGAGAAAGCGTTGCCGCAGGCAACGACCCGAAGGGCGAAGCGCGAAGCGCTGAGTAATCCTTCCCCCACCACCATCACTTCCAGATTCTCTGGCACTATCCAAAAGCACAATGCCTTATGTTTTCCCGATGCGGGGAAGGATGAGAAGGTTCGATTCGAGCGAAGTATTCCGTAGGCCGGGTAAGGCGCAGCCGCCACCCGGCATCCACAGCGACATCCGCACGAATCCCTGGCTCCAGGACAAAAAAAACCCCGCAAATGCGGGGTTGTATCACAACATCGAATCAGCGACGCGCGCGCACAATCTGATATTTGCGCGTCAGGTACTCCACCGGCGCGCTCCAGATGTGCACCAGGCGGGAGAACGGGAACAGCACAAACAGCGTCATCCCCAGCACCAGGTGAACGCGGAAGATAAACGCCACGCCGTCCAGATGCTCAGACGCTCCGCCGTGGAAGGTCACCACGGACTGCGCCCATCCCACCAGCTTCATCATTTCACTGCCGTCCATATGCTGTGCAGAGAACGGAATGGTCAGCAGGCCCAGCGCGCACTGCACCATCAGCAGGGAGAGGATCAGGATGTCCGCGCCCGTAGTGGTCGCCCGCACGCGTGGGCTGAACAGACGGCGTTTCAGCAGCAGCAGACCACCCACCAGGGTCATCACACCGCAGGCACCACCGGCGATCATCGCCATCTTCTGCTTCACTTCAATCGGCAGCCACGCTTCGTACATCCAGTGCGGCGTCAGCATCCCCAGGAAGTGACCGGCGAAAATCCCTAAAATCCCGATGTGGAACAGGTTAGACGCCAGGTTCATCCCTTTACGATCCAGCATCTGGCTGGAGGCAGCACGCCAGGTGTACTGGCCATAGTCATAACGCAGCCAGCTTCCCACCAGGAACACGGTGCCCGCGATATACGGGTAAATGTCAAAGAAGAACATATTCAGGAAGTGCATTAGTGCTGTCCTCCGTTAGAGATATTCAAATATTGCGGAGCCACCGCGCCGGCAAAACGACGCTGATGCGCTGAGATTTCAGATTCGCCACAGTTCTGGTCAGCAAAGAATTTCACCTGCTCCTCTTCCCAGACCGCATCCAGCGCTTGTGGGGTATCGTCACGGGCTTCATCCGCGATTTTTTCCGCCACCTTTTGACTGTCCACCGAGGCGTTAGCCAGTTTCACCAGCAGGTCGAACAGCACTGCATAGCTGCTCTCACGTTGCTGGAGACGCGCGCCGAGCAACGCCAGAATGGGGGCGATGTCCTGCAACCCACCCAGTGCTTCCTCTTTCGGCAACTGTGCCAGATATTCCAGATACAGCGGCAGGTGATCCGGCAGCTCGCGGCTGTCGAGCTGCAAACCGTGCTGCTCGTACTGGGCCATCAGATCCACCATCGCCTGACCACGGTCGCGGGATTCACCGTGAACGTGTTCGAACAGCAGCAGAGACGTGGCACGACCCCGGTCAAACAGCTGGCTGTAGTCCGCCTGTGCATCGAGCAGATCGCGCGCCAGCAGGTCGCGGAGGAAAATGCCCAGCTTCTGGGCATCCTCTTTATCCAGATTTTCAGATGACGCGAGTGCATCAAAGAGTTCCTGCTGATGCTGCACAAGTGCAGCATCCGGGTACTCGAGCAGACGCGAAACAATGACGAGTTCAATCATTGGTGCGGCTCCGTTTTGCTGGTCACATCCATCGCGTCGATGCGGCGGCTGTTGAACAGGTTGAATTTACTGTCTGACCCGTGGCAACCATCGCCAAAGGTAAAGCCACACCCGCTTTTCTCCGGGAAGGCCTCGCGAGCCAGCTCGCGGTGGCTGCTCGGCACCACGAAACGATCTTCATAGTTAGCAATCGCCAGATAGCGGTACATCTCCTGCGCCTGCGCTTCGGTCAGACCAACTTCTTCCAGCGCGCGAGTATCGTTAACGCCATCAACGGTTTCTGCACGTTTGAAGTGACGCATCGCCAGCATACGTTTCAGTGCCAGCAGCACCGGCTGGGTATCCCCTGCGGTGAGCAGGTTCGCCAGGTACTGAACCGGGATACGCAGGCTTTCAACGTCCGGCAGGATGCCGTTGCTGCCCAGTTCACCCGCGTCCGCCGCAGACTGAATTGGAGACAGCGGCGGCACGTACCAGACCATCGGCAGCGTGCGGTATTCCGGGTGCAGCGGCAGGGCCAGCTTCCAGTCCATCGCCATTTTGTACACAGGGGACTGCTGCGCTGCGTCAATCACGCTCTGCGGAATACCGTCTTTCAGCGCCTGCTCAATCACCTTCGGATCGTTCGGATCGAGGAAGACGTCCAGCTGGCGCTGATACAGATCTTTCTCGTTCTCGGTGCTTGCGGCATTTTCAATCGCGTCCGCGTCGTACAGCAGCACGCCAAGGTAGCGGATACGGCCTACGCAGCTTTCCGAGCAGACGGTCGGCATACCGGCTTCGATACGCGGGTAGCAGAAGATGCACTTCTCAGACTTACCGCTCTTCCAGTTGAAGTAGATTTTCTTGTACGGGCAGCCGGTAATGCACATACGCCAGCCGCGGCACTTATCCTGGTCGATCAGGACGATACCGTCTTCTTCACGCTTGTAGATGGCGCCGCTTGGGCAGGTCGCTACGCACGCCGGGTTGAGGCAGTGCTCGCACAGGCGCGGCAGATACATCATGAAGGTGTTTTCGAACTGGCCGTACATCGCCTTCTGCATGTTTTCGAAGTTCTTGTCTTTGGCGCGTTTTTCGAACTCGCCGCCCAGAATTTCTTCCCAGTTTGGACCGCTGGTAATTTTGTCCATCCGCTGACCGGTGATCAGCGAACGAGGACGGGCGATCGGCTGGTGTTTGCTTTCCGGCGCGTTATGCAGGTTCTGGTAGTCGTAATCAAACGGCTCGTAGTAATCATCAATGCCCGGCAGATGCGGGTTAGCAAAGATTTTACCGAGCAGCATGGCGCGGTTACCCATGCGCGGTTGCAGTTTGCCGTTGATTTTACGGATCCAGCCGCCCTTCCACTTCTCCTGGTTTTCCCAGTCGGTCGGGAAGCCGGTGCCCGGCTTGCTTTCGACGTTGTTGAACCAGGCGTACTCCATACCTTCGCGGCTGGTCCAGACGTTTTTACAGGTGACCGAGCAGGTATGACAGCCGATGCATTTATCCAGATTCAGCACCATGCCGACTTGTGAACGAATTTTCATTTTACGCTCTCCTGTACCTGGTCATTACCTTCGCCATCTAACCAGTTAATATTCTTCATCTTACGTACCACCACGAACTCATCGCGGTTCGATCCTACGGTGCCGTAGTAGTTAAAGCCGTAGGCCAGCTGCGCATAGCCACCGATCATGTGGGTTGGCTTCGGCGTAATACGGGTCACGGAGTTGTGAATACCGCCGCGCTGCTCGGTGATCTCTGACCCCGGCAGGTTAACGATACGTTCCTGCGCGTGATACATCATGGTCATTCCGGCCGGGACACGCTGGCTCACCACCGCACGGGCCGTCAGGGCACCGTTGCTGTTGAACACTTCGATCCAGTCGTTATCTTCGATACCCAGATCTTTCGCATCTGCTTCGCTCATCCAGACAATCGGACCGCCGCGCGACAGGGTCAGCATCAGCAGGTTGTCGCTGTAGGTGGAGTGGATACCCCACTTCTGGTGCGGCGTCAGGAAGTTCAGCGCCTTCTCAGGATTACCGTTCGATTTCGCCCCCATCACCGCTTTCACGGAGCGGGTGTCAATTGGCGGACGGTAAACCAGCAGGCTTTCGCCGAAGTCACGCATCCACTGGTGATCCTGATACAGAGACTGACGGCCAGAAAGGGTGCGCCATGGGATCAGCTCGTGAACGTTGGTATAACCGGCGTTGTAAGACACATGCTCATCTTCAAGCCCTGACCAGGTCGGGCTGGAGATGATTTTGCGCGGCTGGGCCTGAATATCGCGGAAGCGGATTTTCTCTTCCTCTTTATTCTTCGCCAGATGCGTGTGGTCACGACCGGTAAATTCACTCAACGCCGCCCAGGCTTTCACCGCCACGTGGCCGTTGGTTTCCGGGGCCAGGGTCAGGATCATCTCTGCGGCATCAATCGCCGTGTTCAGCATTGGCTGGCCTTTGGCCGGGCCGTCTGCTTTGGTGTAATTGAGCTTGCGCAGCAGGTCCATTTCGCTCTGGGTGTTCCAGGCGATGCCTTTGCCGCCGTTACCGATTTTCTCCATCAGCGGACCGATAGAGGTAAAGCGCTCGTAGGTTGCCGGGTAATCACGTTCAACCGGAATAATGTGCGGTGCGGTCACACCCGGGATCAGGTCGCACTCGCCTTTTTTCCAGTCCTTCACGTCCAGCGGCTGCGCCAGTTCGGCAGCGGAGTCGTGCTGGATGGGCAGCGTCACCACGTCGGTCTCTTTGCCCAGGTGACCTACGCAGACTTCGGAGAATTTCTTCGCGATGTCTTTATAGATTTCCCAGTCGCTCTTTGATTCCCACGCCGGGTCAACGGCCGCGGACAGCGGATGAATAAACGGATGCATATCCGAGGTATTCATGTCGTCTTTTTCGTACCAGGTAGCAGTCGGCAGCACGATGTCGGAGTACAGGCAGGTACTGGACAGACGGAAGTCCAGCGTCACCACCAGATCCAGCTTGCCGTCGAGACCGTTATCTTTCCATTCCACCTCTTCCGGCTTCACGCCGCCCTGCTTGCCGAGATCTTTACCCTGAATACCGTTCTCGGTACCCAGCAGGTATTTCAGCATGTACTCGTGCCCTTTACCGGACGAGCCCAGCAGGTTGGAGCGCCAGATGAACAGGTTACGCGGATGGTTTTTACCGTTCTCCGGCTGTTCTGCCGCGAAGCGGATGGAGCCGTCTTTGAGGGATTTAACGGTGTAGTCCACCGGCGACATGCCCGCTTGCTTCGCCGCTTCCGCAATGCGCAGCGGGTTAGTGCCCAGCTGCGGCGCAGACGGCAGCCAGCCCATGCGTTCAGCGCGCACGTTGAAGTCAATCAGGTGGCCGCTGTAGCGTGATTTATCCGCCATCGGCGACAGCAGCTCCTGCGCGGTGACCGTCTCGTAGCGCCACTGGCTGGAGTGGTTATAGAAGTAGGAGGTGCTGTTCATGTGACGTGCCGGACGCTGCCAGTCGAGGGCAAACGCCAGCGGCTGCCAGCCGGTCTGCGGACGCAGTTTTTCCTGGCCCACGTAGTGCGCCCAGCCGCCGCCGCTCTGACCGACGCAGCCGCAGAAGATCAGCATGTTGATCAGCCCGCGATAGTTCATATCGAGGTGATACCAGTGGTTCAGACCGGCACCGACGATGATCATGGAGCGACCATGGGTTTTGTCGGCGTTTTCCCCAAATTCGCGGGCGATACGGGTGATCTGGGCGCGTGGCACACCGGTGATCTGCTCCGCCCAGGCCGGGGTGTAAGCCTTCACGTCGTCATAGCTGGTCGCGCAGTTTTCGTCGTTCAGACCGCGCTCCAGGCCGTAGTTCGCCATGGTCAGGTCATAGACCGTGGTGACCAGAGCGGTAGAACCATCGGCCAGTTGCAGGCGCTTCACCGGCAGTTTGTGCATCAGAACGTTTTGCAGCTCAACCTTGTTGAAGTGCTCGGAACCTTCGCCACCAAAGTACGGGAAGCCGACATCGGCGATCTCGTCCTGGCTGCCCAGCATGCTGAGGCGAAGTTCCGTCTCTTCACCGGTGGTGCCGTTACGCTGTTCCAGGTTCCATTTGCCTTTTTCGCCCCAGCGGAAACCGATAGAACCGTTTGGCGCCACCAGCTCGCCGTTGCTGTTGCAGGCGACCGTTTTCCACTCAGGGTTATTTTCCTGACCCAGCGCGTCCACCAGATCCGCGGCACGCAACATACGGCCCGCCGCATAATAGCCGTCACGCTCTTCAAGCATCACCAGCATTGGCATGTCGGTGTAGCGGCGCACGTAATCGGTGAAGTACTGGCTTGGCTTGTCGAGATGGAATTCACGCAGCATGACGTGGCCCATCGCCAGCGCCATTGCGGCATCGGTACCCTGTTTCGGTGCCAGCCACAGGTCGCACAGTTTGGCGATTTCGGCGTAGTCCGGGGTCACCGCGACGGTTTTGGTCCCTTTGTAACGGACTTCGGTGAAGAAGTGCGCGTCCGGGGTACGGGTCTGCGGAACGTTTGAGCCCCAGGCGATGATGTAGCTGGAGTTGTACCAGTCGGCGGACTCCGGCACATCTGTCTGTTCGCCCCAGGTTTGTGGCGACGCAGGCGGCAGGTCACAGTACCAGTCGTAGAAGCTCAGGCAGGTCCCGCCGATAAGCGAAAGATAGCGCGCGCCGGAGGCGTAAGAGACCATCGACATCGCCGGGATTGGCGAGAAGCCTGCCACGCGGTCAGGACCGTAAGTTTTCACGGTGTAGACGTTGGAGGCCGCAATCAGCTCGTTCACCTCTTTCCAGGAAGAGCGAACGAAGCCACCGCGACCACGCGCCTGCTTAAAGCTTTTCGCTTTGTCGGCATCTTCAATGATGGAGGCCCAGGCATCAACCGGATCGCTGTGCTGTACCTTCGCTTCGCGCCACATTTTCATCAGGCGTTTACGCATCAGCGGGTATTTCAGACGGTTGGCGCTATAGAGATACCAGGAGTAGCTGGCCCCACGCGGGCAGCCGCGCGGTTCATGGTTCGGCATATCCGGACGGGTACGCGGATAGTCGGTCTGCTGCATTTCCCAGGTCACCAGACCGTTTTTAACGAAAATCTTCCAGCTACATGAGCCAGTGCAGTTTACGCCGTGGGTAGAACGGACAACTTTGTCATGCTGCCAGCGTTGACGGTAACCGTCTTCCCAGTCCCGGTTGGTATCCAGAACCTGGCCGTGCCCATCGGCAAAAGTTTCACCCTTCTGTTTGAAGTAGCGAAACCGGTCCAAAAATTTGCTCATCGGGTATCTCCTGTATGGAGCCTGTGGCTCTCTAAATCGACATTGCTGATTTGCAGCGAAGGTAACGCTATGAAAGATGGTGAGAATTGATAACGATCAAGGCGGAGGGGGTCTCTGAGGGGGGGTATTAGATCAAATACCACCAAAGCGGTAGCCGTTAATATTTTTTAACTTTATGATTTATATAGATATATTTTATTTATCGTACAATAAGCGAGGCAAAATTTAACATCTTAGGTATTAAGGGGTAGAGACACCTGTAAAGCGATGGCGATCACAGCGTGACCTGCGTGCAACCTCTGTAAGAATCGTTAGTATGTTGTAACTATTGGGAGAATAAAAAAAAGCGCGGCACTCAGGCCGCGCAAACGGATAATCAAGCTTACTTATTTTTCTTGGTATTACGGCCATATACCAGCCACGTGATAACCACGCAGGCGATATAGAAGACGAGGAATACCTTCATTGCACCCGCCGGAGAGCCGGTCAGATCCAGTGAGATACCGAACGCTTTTGGAATGAAGAAGCCGCCAATTGCGCCAATCGCAGAGATAAACCCAAGCGCCGCAGCGGTATCGGTGGCGGCTTCACGCATCGCCTGCTCGTCGCTCCCGCCCTGCGCTTTCACGCGGTCCATGGTCAGCTTGCGGAAGATGACAGAGATCATCTGGAATGTAGACGCACTGCCCAGCCCAGCCGTCAGGAACAGCACCATGAAGACGCCGAAGAAGGCAAAGAAGTTACCGCCCTCACCACCCGCAGGCAACGTCAGGAACAGCAGCGCACAGAAGATCGCCATTACAACAAAGTTCACCAGCGTAACGCGCGTCCCACCCAGACGGTCGGAGATCATGCCGCCCAGCGAACGTGCCAGCGCACCAATAAACGGACCGAAGAAGGCAAACTGAAGGATCTGCACGTCCGGGAACTGGGTTTTCGACAGCATGGCAAAGCCTGCGGAGAAACCAATGAACGAGCCGAAGGTCGCCAGATACAGCAGCGCCATCACCCACAGGTGGCCGCGTTTCAGAACCGGCAGTTGCTCGCGCAGGGACGCTTTGGACGCGGACAGGTCGTTCATGAAGAACCACGCCGCCAGCGTAAAGACCACCAGGAACGGAACCCAAATCCAGGAGGCATTTTGCAGGAACAGCACAGAGCCGTCGGGCTGCGTCACACCGCCGCCACCAAAGGCTGCAAAGATAGAGACTGAGATCGCCAGCGGAGCAATCAGCTGCATCACGCTCACGCCCATGTTACCCAGACCACCGTTAATGCCCAGCGCGCCGCCCTGCTTCGCTTTCGGGAAGAAGAAGCTGATGTTTGCCATACTGGACGCAAAGTTCGCCCCGGCAAAACCGCACAGCAGAGAGATAATCACAAATACGCTAAACGGCGTGGAGGTATCCTGCACCGCAAAACCGAGCCACACGCACGGCACGATCATGATCCCGGTACTGAAAGCCGTCCAGCGACGACCGCCGAAGACAGGCACCATAAAGGCATAAGGGACGCGCAGCAGTGCGCCTGAAAGCGACGGCAACGCGGTCAACATAAACAGCTGATCGGTGGTAAAGGTAAAGCCCACTTTTGGCAGGTTAACCGCAACCGCACTGAACAACATCCAGACGCAAAACGCCAGTAACAGACATGGAACGGAAATCCACAGATTACGACTTGCTACACGGTGGCCGCGCTGTTGCCAGAACGCCGGATCCTCTGGACGCCAGTCTGTAATTACGGCACCAGTTTCCCTTTCGGGAGCGGAAGAGTGACTCATAGACACCTCTGATTCTCGAATGATGCTGCAAACATTAGGGCTTTAGAGCGGCGGTAAGTTGATATAAATCAAAGGAAAAGTGGGAGGTTTTGCGGCGAAAAAAAAGCCATCACTCTTAATGAGTAGATGCAAAACGTAAAAAAGGTGTGGTTTTTCACGGTGCTGAGGCATCCCTGCTTCGTCCACCCACTAACCGTTACCCCTCTGGCAATTTAGAGGTAATCCTTTATTGGTATGGGTATACTCCAGGGTATGCACCAGAATAGCGCCATTCCTGCAATCAGGTCACGTCAGGAGCCCGGCAACTCTATGTTAAAAAGATGTTTATCCCCGCTGACGCTGGTTAACCAGCTGGCGCTCATTGTTCTGCTGTCCACCGCAATTGGTGTGACCGGCATGGCTATTTCTGGCTGGCTGGTACAGGGTGTACAGGGTAATGCGCATGCCATCAACGAGGCAGGCTCGTTACGTATGCAGAGTTACCGGCTGCTGGCGTCGGTGCCGCTGACGCAGGCTGACCAATCGCTTATCGACGAAATGGAGCGTACCGCATTCAGCCCTGAGCTGGAAAGAGCCGCGATCCGTGACGGTCAGCAGTTGCAGCTTAAGGCGCTTCAGGGCTACTGGCATACCCAGCTGGAGCCCGGGTTAAAGCGGGCGAAAGATCGGGAAACGGTCGCCCAGGATGTCGCCGGGTTTGTGTCACGTATCGATCATCTTGTCTCCTCGTTCGATCGCACCACAGAGTTACGCATTGACCGTGTGGTGATGGTTCACCGCGCAATGGCGCTGTTTATGGGCTTACTGCTAATTTTCACGGTGATCTGGCTGCGCGCACGGTTGCTTAATCCCTGGAAACAACTGCTGGCAATGGCCCGCGCCGTCACCCAGCGCGATTTTACCCAACGCACGCACATCAGCGGACGCAACGAAATGGCGATGCTCGGCGAGGCGCTCAATACCATGTCGGCGGAGCTATCAGAAAGCTACGCGGTACTGGAAAAACGCGTCCAGGAGAAAACCGCCGGGCTTGAGCAGAAAAACGAGATCCTCTCTTTCCTGTGGCAGGCGAACCGCCGCCTGCATATGCAGGTCCCGCTTTGCGAGCGTCTCTCACCGGTACTGAACGGCCTGCAAAACCTGACGCTGCTCCACGATCTTGAGCTACGGGTTTACGACATCGAAGATGAGGAAAACCACCAGGAATTTACCTGCCAGTCGGATATCTCCTGCGACGATAAAGGGTGTCATCTGTGCCCGCGCGGGTTGCCTCCGCTCACCACCAGCGGCACAACCCTGAAGTGGCGGCTGATGGACGCCCACACCCAGTACGGTATTTTACTGGCAACCTTGCCTGCGGGGCGCCATCTCAGCCACGACCAGCAGCAGCTGGTGGATACGCTGGTTGAGCAGCTCACGGCCACGCTGGCGCTCGACCGTCACCAGGAAAAACAGCAGCAGTTGATCGTCATGGAGGAGCGCGCCACCATCGCCCGCGAGCTGCATGACTCCATTGCCCAGTCTCTCTCCTGCATGAAGATGCAGGTGAGCTGCCTGCAAATGCAGGACGAAGGGATGCCCGAAAGCAACAAAGCGTTGCTCAGCCAAATCCGCAACGAACTGAACACCTCGTGGATACAGCTTCGCGAGCTGCTGACCACCTTCCGTTTGCAGCTCACCGAGCCGGGGCTGCGCCCTGCGCTGGAATCCAGCTGTCAGGAATTTAGCGCCCGGCTGGGCTTCCCGGTGAAGCTGGATTACCAGCTTCCACCGCGTTTTGTCCCCTCTCACCAGGCGATCCATTTGCTGCAAATTGCCCGTGAAGCCCTGAGCAACGTGCTCAAGCATGCCGAAGCGACGGCCGTCACGGTGACCGTCAGTTGCCAGGACAATCAGGTCAAGCTCAGGGTTCAGGATAACGGCCGCGGCGTGCCGGAAAATGCCGAACGAACGAACCACTATGGTTTAATTATCATGCGAGACCGCGCGCAAAGCCTGCGCGGTGATTGCCAGGTTCGCCGGGGAGAGTCAGGTGGCACCGAAGTCGTGGTCACCTTTATACCCGAAAAGCCCCTCATAACTGCTCAAGGAGAAAACCATGACTAATCAGGAACCGGCATCTATCCTGTTGATTGACGATCATCCGATGCTGCGCACCGGCGTTAAACAGCTTGTCAGCATGGCGCCAGATATCACCGTCGTCGGGGAAGCCAGCAATGGCGAACAGGGTATTGAACTTGCCGAATCGCTCGATCCTGATTTGATCTTGCTCGATCTCAACATGCCGGGCATGAATGGCCTGGAAACCCTCGACAAGCTGCGGGAGAAATCCCTCTCTGGCCGGGTGGTGGTCTTTAGCGTTTCCAACCATGAAGAAGACGTGGTCACGGCCCTCAAGCGTGGGGCAGACGGCTATCTGCTGAAAGATATGGAGCCGGAAGATCTGCTCAAGGCGCTGCAACAGGCTGCCGCAGGCGAGATGGTGCTGAGTGAAGCGTTAACGCCGGTGCTGGCCGCCAGCCTGCGTGCGAACCGCGCCACGTCTGACCGTGACGTCAGCCAGTTGACCCCGCGCGAACGCGACATTCTGAAGCTGATTGCCCAGGGTCTGCCTAACAAAATGATCGCCCGACGTCTGGACATCACCGAGAGTACGGTCAAAGTGCATGTAAAACACATGCTGAAGAAAATGAAGCTAAAATCCCGCGTCGAAGCCGCCGTCTGGGTGCATCAGGAGCGCATTTTTTAACTTACTCATCCGGCAGCAACTTCCACCGTGGATCGTCGTCAGGCATTGCGACGAGCGGTTGCACCACGGAAAGCGTGATCTCATTGGAAGAGACACGCTGCCCATCCTTATCTTCCACCACGGCCGCGAGCCGCCATTCGTTTTTTGCCCCTTCCGCATCGTTCCAGGCGGGCATGATTACGCTCCAGCCATCGCTGCTATTGCTGTTTGTCGGAGAAGTCAGGCTCAGGGCCTGGGTATCACCCAGCCAGTGGATCTGACGGATACCGTGCGTGCTGCGAATTTGCAGCTTCAGCATGACAGTTTCGCCCGGTTTAAGATCCCACGGCGGCGTAGCCAGATATACAGAAAGGGTCTTACGCTGACGAAATTCCATGACCGGGAGATTATCGCGCTCGGGTGAATCATAGCGGCTGCCCCGCAGCGAGCGCGTCGCTGCCACTTCACCGGCGGAAAGCTGTTTCGCCAGCGGCACGCCAAAGCGATAGTTGAGTTTCAGCCCGAGGTTATTCTGGCTAACGCCGCTCTCCCCCTGCTTATGGGCAGCCGTCAGGGTGACCAGCGGAACGGGGGTATAGTTCAGCCCCAGGTTGACCGCCACCGGGTTGTGGTACCCCGTACCGCTGTTAAACAGATCGACGTTATCGCCAAAATACTGTTCAAAGCTGACGCTGGTGTTCAGATGATGAAACCAGGGAAGCCAGGCTTTGGCCGTCACGTCGTATCCGCGCGCCATGCGCTGCTCACGGATGTCGGAACGCGGCTGCCAGCCAGCGAACGGCTGGTAGTAATTGGCCGACAGACGCAGGTTTTCCCCCCACGCCTCAGCCCCCAATCCGGCACGTTGCAGGTTGTCTTCAAGCAAATTGTCGTAAAAAGTGTTGTAGCCCAACAGCCAGTCACCGGCAACCCAGCGCTGGCCTGCCCCGATGTTGCTCACCAGCCCGTCTGTCTGCTGCGTCAGGCCAAGCTGGCTCCAGCTCAGATAACGGCTGTTATCGTTCCAGGGGATAAACCAGCTTCCGCTGCTGCCGTTGAAGTTACCGTCGTCATCCACCAATACATTGACGTTGGCGTTCCCCCAGGGTGAAAGCCAGGATTCGATCTGCTCGTTAACCTCCCCGCTGACGGCATCCCGCACCTGACCAAACGCGAACTGTCGCGCCTGCTGCCCGGCCGTCAGGCCGTTATCGGTCATACTGGCTTCCCCGAAGGCTTTTGCCATTTCGGCCAGGTGCTTTTCACCTTCGCTGGTCGGTTGCGCCATACCCAGATCCGGCAGACTGTCGCCGTTGTTATCAAACGGATTTTGCGCCTGCTGCACGAAGGATTTCGGCGCACCGTGAACAGCTCCAGCCGTAAGAAGGGGGAGTAACAGAAGAAAACGGATGCGGGACGATACAGCCTTCAACGTCGTCAATCAGAACCTGTGTTTATGAACAAACACGTATTATGTTAACGCCATAAGCCCTGAAAACCAGTCTTAACGTAAATTTCAGGAATATCCTGAACAGAATTGTCGGGTGGCGGCCCGTAGGTCGGGTAAGGCAACGCCGCCACCCGACGCCCTTACACTCTTATCCAAACAGCCCTTTCAGCTCCGGCACACAGGAGCCGCAGTTCGTGCCGCAGCGCAGCTTCGCTCCCAGCGCTGCGGCAGAATCACAGCCTTCGGCTATCGCCTTACGTATCGTATTTTCACCCACGCTAAAGCAGCTACAGATAATTCGCCCGGGATCGGCACTTTCGCCTGGCCGTTGTCCGTGCAGCAGCGCATGGCGTTCAGCGATCTGTACGGGCGCAGCGGCGAAGGCGTCTTCAATAAACGCATGCGCCAGCGCTGGCAGCGTATGGCCCTCCCAGTAGCCCAGCATCAGCGCGCCGTGATGCCAGGCGAGCACGCTGCTGCGTTCACCCGTCTGTGCCACCTGTAGCTGCCAACCCCGACCGCTGGCATACTCCATCACCCACGACAACAACGGCCGATCCCCCGCCACCGTCAGACGTGAGGCCTTACGCCACCAGCAGACCGACGACGGCAACGCTGGCAGCTCGCGGGCATACAGTTCTCCCTGCCAGGCAGGTAGCCAGGGCATGATCCTCACCGCGGTTTGTTTACTCTCCGGCTGGCCGGAGCAGGCATCCACCCGCCCTTCCACCAGCGCATTGACCTTTCCCTGCCGGGCAAACTGCGCGTTCCAGTGCATCGGCGCAAACAGTTCTCCCGCACGCTGACAGGGGGAAATATGGACTCTGGCCACCATAACCCCGCGCGGGGAGCTTATCCGCGCCAGCTGGCCGTCCGTCAGCCCGGCGCGCGCCGCATCGGTTGCGTTCATCTCAACAACAGGCTCGTCGATATGCTGCATCAGGCGCGGAACATACCCCGTGCGCGTCATGGTGTGCCACTGATCGCGGATCCGCCCGGTGTTCAGTATCAGGGGATACAATTCGTCGACGCCTGCCCCATGCGAGGACGGGCTGACCGGAACGATCGTTCTTTGCGGGAAATCCCCCGCACACCACTGGTACGGCGCCAGCCCGTCCCACGCCTCTCGCGTCAGCGACGCCAGTTCGCGCAGATTCAGCGCCCGTTCGCCGTTATTTTCAAACGCCGTCAGCGCCGCATGTTCACAAAATATCTCCTGAGGATGCGCCCAGGCGAAGGCATCGCCATAGCCGAGTTGCTCGGCGATCCGGGCGATGATCCACCAGTCCGGTTTAGCCTCGCCCGGCGCTGGCAGAAAGGCGCGCTGGCGGGAGATACGGCGTTCAGAATTGGTCACCGTGCCGTTTTTCTCGCCCCAGCCCAGGGCGGGAAAACGAATATGGGCAAACCGGCTGGTGTCGGTCTCCTGCATCACCTCAGATACGATAACCAGCGGGCAGGTCGCCAGGGCCTGGCACACCGCGTGGCTGTCGGGAAGCGACACGGCAGGGTTGGTGCCCATGATCCACACCGCCTTCACCTCGCCGCGGGCGATGGCGTCAAACAGTTCCACCGCCATCAGACCCGGGGTCTGCGCCAGCCGTTCCGTTCCCCAGAAACGCGCCACCCGCGAGAGATCGTCCGGCTCGAAGTTCATGTGCGCTGCCAGCTGGTTCGCCAGCCCGCCCACTTCCCGCCCGCCCATGGCGTTTGGCTGTCCGGTCAGCGAAAACGGGCCGCAGCCCGGACGGTTGAACTTCCCGCTGGCAAGATGCACGTTAATGATGGCGTTACACTTGTCGCTGCCGCTGGAGGACTGGTTGACCCCCATGGTGTAAAGCGTAATGGCGCGAGGCGCGGTGACAAACCAGTCGTAGAAGGTGCCAGTCTCGTCTGAATGCAGATCGCAAAACGCCGCCACGCGGGCAATCGGCCACTCATCGGTGCCCTGAATCAGATTGAGCAACCCCACAAACAGCCCGGCGTCGCTGCCGGGCCTGAGCGCCAGATGCAGGTCAGCGATATCGCAGGTGGCGGTTTTACGCGGATCGATCACGACCACTTTCATCTGCGGATTGTTGTGTTTTGCCTGCACCAGCCGCTGATACAGCACCGGATGCGTCCAGGCCGCGTTTGATCCAACGAGTACCACCAGATCGCTGTTTTCCACATCCTCGTAGCTGCACGGCACCACGTCTTCACCGAAGGCGCGCTTGTAGCCCACCACCGCCGACGACATACACAGCCGCGAGTTGGTATCAATGTTCGCCGCCCCGATAAAGCCTTTCATCAGCTTGTTGGCGGCATAGTAATCCTCGGTCAACAGCTGGCCGGAGGCGTAAAACGCCACCGCCTGCGTCCCCCATTCGTTGATGATGTTCCGCAGCCGCTCACCCGCTTCGCCCAGCGCCTGCGGCCATTCCACCTCCAGGCCGTCGACAACCGGGCGCAACAGGCGTCCCTGCAACCCCGTGGTTTCCCCGAGGGCAGAGCCTTTTACGCACAGGCGACCGAAATTCGCAGGATGGGTTTCATCTCCGCGAATACTCACCTTTTCACCGTTTGTGCTGGCGACCACGCCGCAGCCCACACCGCAGTATGGGCACGTTGTCCGGGTTTCCGTCATGAGGCCTCCGCACGCATCACCAGCTCTTCATTTCCAACCCACACCCTGCCGTTTTCAATTTTTACTGGCCAGGCACGCACCGCAGGCGCCCCGCTCTCAGCCTGACACCCGTCGCGCAGACGAATACGTTGCTTGTAGAGCGGCGAGATCACCACCGGTTCACCCGCCGCATCGCCAAGGATGCCGCGCGAGAGCACGTTCGCGCGGCTGCCCGGCTCCCGATCGTCGAGGGCATAAACGGTTTTGCCAAAGCGGAACAGCGCAATCGGTTTGTGCCCAAGTTGCGCGCCGATGCCCGCCTGCTCCGGGATCTCGTCGATAGCGCAAATTTCCTGCCAGCGCTTGTTCTCCTCCCCGGCAGGGGCATTCACCGCGGTGCGGAACAGCGCCAGGCGATCGGGATCGTTAAGGGTGGTTTGCCACTCGCACTGGTAGGTCTCCACCACCCGGGCCATCTCCTGCTCCAGTTCGTGGGCGATGCCAAGGCTGTCGTTCAGGATCACCTCGCGCAGATAGTCTAGCCCGCCTTCCAGATTATCCATCCAGGTACTGGTGCGTTGCAGACGATCTGCCGTGCGAATGTAGAACATCAGGAACCGGTCAACGGTGCGGATCAGCGTTTCGTCGTCCAGATCGCTGGCGAAGAGATCTGCATGGCGCGGCTTCATCCCGCCGTTGCCGCACAGATAGAGGTTCCAGCCTTTGTCCGTGGCAATCACCCCCACGTCTTTGCTCTGCGCCTCCGCGCACTCGCGGGTACAGCCGGAGACCGCCATTTTGATTTTGTGCGGCGCGCGCAGGCCCTTGTAGCGGTGCTCCAGCCGGACCGCAAGGCCGGTGGAGTCCTGCACGCCGTAGCGACACCAGGTTGACCCGACGCAGGATTTCACCGTGCGCAGGGATTTCCCGTAGGCGTGCCCGGTCTCAAACCCGGCCTCCACCAGCGCCTGCCAGATCTCCGGCAACTGTTCGAGCGTGGCGCCAAACAGGTCAATACGCTGCCCGCCGGTGATTTTGCTGTACAGGCTATAGCGTTTCGCAATCTGGCCGATGGCGATCAGCCCGTCGGCGGTCACTTCCCCTGCGGGCATCCGCGGCACAATGGAGTACGTTCCGTCCTTCTGAATATTGGCGAAATAACGGTCGTTGGTGTCCTGCAACGGCAGGTGCGTCGGTTTCAGCAGATACTCGTTCCAGCAGGACGCCAGCACCGATCCCACCAGCGGCTTACAGATCTCGCACCCGTGCCCCTGACCGTAGCGGCTGATAAGCTGGTCGAAGGTGCGGATATGGTTGACGCGCACCAGGTGGTAAATCTCCTGACGCGAGTAAGGGAAGTGTTCGCAGATATCCTTTTTCACCTCCACGCCCTGCTCCGCAAGCTGGCACTCCATGACCTGCTTCACCAGCGCGCTACAGCCTCCGCATCCGGTTGCCGCTTTGGTGCACTGTTTAATGGCGCCGATATCCGTTGCGCCCGCGCTTACTGCCCGGCAGATATCCCCTTTGCTGACGTTATGACATGAACAGATCTGCGCGCTTTCCGGCAGCGCCGCCACGCCCAGCGCTTTCGGCGCGCTGCCTGACAGCGCGGGTAAAATCAGCGTTTCCGGCTCTTTTGGCAGACTGATGCCGTTGAGCATCATCTGCACCAGCGTGGCGTATTCGCTGGCATCCCCCACCAGCACGCCGCCCAGCAGGGTTTTGCCGTCGTGGCTGACCACAATTTTCTTGTAGATTTGCTGCGGGCCGTGCGTCCACTGGTAGCTCAGCGCCCCCGGCGTGCGGCCGTGAGCATCCCCGAACGAGGCCACGTCGACGCCGAGCAGCTTGAGTTTGGTACTCATATCCGCGCCGGTGAAGGTTTTATCTTCACCCGCGAGCGCGGCAGCGGCCACGCGCGCCATCTGGTAGCCCGGGGCCACGAGGCCAAAGATTTTCCCCTCCCACAGGGCGCATTCACCGATGGCAAGCACGTCGGGATCGGAGGTCCGGCAGCCGTCGTCAATACAGATCCCGCCGCGCTCACCTGTAGCCAGCCCGCTGCTGCGCGCCAGCGCGTCCTGCGGGCGAATACCGGCAGAAAAGACCACCATATCCGTTTCCAGCTGCTCGCCATCGGCAAAGCGCAGCACCAGCCCGCCGTCTGCGTTGGCAATCTCCGTCGTCGATTTACTGGTGTGTACCCCTACGCCCAGCGCCTCAATTTTCCTGCGCAGCATCGCCGCGCCGTCATTGTCGAGCTGCACCGCCATCAGATTCGGCGCAAACTCCACCACGTGGGTTTCCAGCCCGAGCTGTTTCAGGGCATTCGCCGCCTCCAGCCCCAGCAGGCCGCCGCCAATCACCACGCCGCGGCGAGAGCCTGCCGCATGGGCCGCAATGTTGTCCAGATCGTCAAGGGTGCGGTAGACAAAGCAGCCCGGGAGATCGTTGCCCGGCACGGGCGGGACGAACGGATATGAGCCGGTCGCCAGCACCAGCTTGTCCCAGTGGGTTTCATGCCCGCTGGCGGTACGCACTACGTGTGCATCACGATCGAGAGCGACGATCTGCTGCGAGAGGCGTAGCTCAATGCCGTTGTCGGCAAAGAAATCCCCCTCCACCAGCGAGAGTGAGTCCGCGCTGCGGCCGCCAAAATATTCCGACAGGTGCACGCGGTCATAGGCCGCATAGCGCTCTTCGCCAAAGACAATAATCTGATACTGCTGATGCAAATTGCGGTTAACGCAGTCTTCGAGGAAATGATGGCCGACCATACCGTGCCCAACCACCACCAGAGTAGGTTTTGTCATAGCGTTCTGTCCTGCAACCCGCGGTTGCGTAGTGAAACGATCGAACAGCCAGTCCGCGTGTGCGGGCGCAGCCGTTGCCAGTAAATCGGTAAAGGTTGCCGCGCTGCGGCAGTCGCCCATCAGCAGCACACCAGCCAGCGCCCCCTGATGGATCAGTAAACGTCGATAGTGACGGGTCAGCGGATCCCATGAACTCCAGACCACATCGTCCGCCTGCGCCGTCGCGCGTCCGAGGCTGAACAACTCCACCCCGGTCACCTTGAGGCGCACGCCGTTGTCGGTCAGGGTAAACGGCGCGGTGAATTCTCCGGCCAGCCGCGCGGCAAGAATATCCGCCTGCGCCAGACAGGGCGCGACCAGGCCGAACGTCTGGCCGTCAATTTCGCAGCACTCGCCGATGGCGTAGATATTCGGCACGGAGGTTTGCATTTGGCTATCCACCACAATGCCGCGCGCGCAGTGAATGCCGCTGGCCTGCGCCAGCGCAACGTTAGGTTGTACGCCCGTGGCCAGCACCACGCGCGTGGCGGTGATGCGGCGTCCGTTGAGCAGCGTCACGGCATCGTCCGTGATCGCCGTGATGCCGGAAGTAAGCTCACAGCGCACGCCCCGCGCCGCCAGCGCCTCTTCCAGCAACAGTCCCGCCTGCTGGTCCAGCTGCTGTTCCATCAGCCAGGGACCACGATGCACGAGAGTGACGTTGTCACCCTTGCATGCCAGCGCTGCCGCGGTCTCCACGCCGAGTACCCCGCCGCCCAGTACCACCGCCGGACCGGAGATGTTCTGAATAGCGCGGGTCTCTGCCAGAGTGCGAAAGGTGAATACATGCGGCGCATCGCCGCCGGGAACTGGCGGAACAAAGGGGGTTGAACCGGTGGCAAACACCAGCACATCCCAGCCAAGTTTACGAACGGAGGTTTGCACTTCCCGCGCGTTCACGTTAACGGCAATCGCTTTTTCGCCCCGCAGTACCGTCACGCCCCGTGCCGTGTACCAGTCTTCATCATGCAGATAAATGTGCTCCGCCTGCTTTTCACCGCCCAACACCGGCGAAAGCTGGATGCGGTTGTAGGCATGCTCCGGCTCGTCACCGATGACGGTGATAGCAAACCGACCGGAAGTACGCCCGCTGAGCGACGCTATCAGCCGGGTTGCCGCCATGCCATTACCGATAATGACCAGTCGCATCGTGCCCCCTCGTTACGCCGCTTTCGGCTGTTTTTCGTAGAGGAAATGGAGGATCTGCTGACGCATATGGTGATAGCGGCTGTCGTCCGCCAGCTGCACCCGGTTGCGCGGTCGCGGCAGATCGACGCGCAGGATCTCGCCGACGGTGGCCGCCGGGCCGTTGGTCATCATCAGCACGCGGTCAGAAAGCAGCACCGCCTCGTCCACGTCGTGGGTAATGAGCACGATGGTGGTGTTCAGCGCCTGCTGGATCTGCATCACCGAATCCTGAAGATGGGCGCGCGTCAGCGCATCGAGCGCGCCGAAGGGTTCATCCATCAGCAGCACTTTCGGCTTCATCGCCAGCGCGCGGGCGATCCCGACGCGCTGCTTCATGCCACCGGAGATCTCCCCCGGACGTTTATGCAGCGCGTGGCCCATCTGCACGCGGTCGAGGTTGTGCTCAATCCACTCTTTGCGCTCGGCCTTGCTCATGGTGTGACGGAAAACCTGATCCACCGCCAGCGCCACGTTGTCGAAGCAGGTCAGCCACGGCAGCAGCGAATGGTTCTGGAACACCACCGCGCGCTCTGGCCCCGGCCCGGCGATTTCGCGGTTGTCACAAATCAGCCCGCCTTCTGTCGGCAGCGTGATCCCGGCGATGAGGTTCAGCAGCGTCGATTTGCCGCAGCCGGAGTGACCAATCAGGCTGACGGTTTCGCCCTCGTGGATATCAAAAGAGACGTTTTGCAGCGCCAGAAACTCGCCGCTGGCGGTGGAAAAACGCTGGCTCACGGCCTGGACCTGAATTAACGGTTTCATGTTCACTCCTTATTTTTCCTGCCAGCTAAAGCGACGGGCGATCAGCATCAGCCCCTGCTCCAGCAGCAACCCGACCACGCCAATGATGACGATGGCGATGAGAATGTTTTCGACGTTGAGGTTGTTCCACTCATTCCAGATCCAGAAGCCAATGCCTAAACCTCCGGTGAGCATCTCGGCGGCGACAATCACCAGCCAGGCAATGCCAATGGAGAGGCGTACCCCGGTCAGCACCGCAGGCAGTACGGCGGGAAAAAGAATGCGACGCATGATGGTCCACTCTGAGAGTTGCAGTACGCGGGCCACGTTAAGGTAGTCCTGCGGGATACGGCGCACCCCTTCAGCGGTGTTAATGACCATCGGCCATATAGAGCAGATGAAAATGGTCCAGCTCGATGCAGGCTCCGCTTTCTGGAACAGCAGCAGGCCGATAGGCAGCCAGGCCAGCGGGCTGACCGGACGCAGGAGCGCGATCAGCGGGTTGAACATGCGTGAGAAAAAGGTGAATCGGCCAATCAAAAAGCCCAGCGGAATCCCCGCCAGCGCCGCCAGACCAAAGCCGATGGCGACGCGCTGCAACGACGCCAGCACGTTCCAGCCAATGCCCATATCGTTTGGCCCGTCGCGATAAAACGGATCGGCGAACAGGGTCATGGCCGAGTCGAGCGTACTGAGCGGCGTCGGGAAACCTTTACTGTTTATCGCTGCCAGCTGCCAGAGCAGCACCAGCAGGCCGAGACCGAGCAGCGCCGGGATGACGCGCTGTGAAAAATCGTTCATCCGGCGCGCAAATGCGGGCGTGCGGCGGCGAACCTGTACCGGAGGCAGGACAATCACTTCCCCGCTCTCTGACGTCTCTTGTGGTTTCGTCTTTTGCAAATGCTGCATACTCAGGCCCCCTTACGGTGAATGGCGAAGCGGTTGGCGTACCCTTCCGGATCGGTGCCGTTCCAGACGGTACCGTCCATCAGGGTGCTGCTGCGATACGGTGATGACGGTGTGGACATGCCGCCCACAGCGGTCGCGGCATCCTGCCATACTGCGGTCTGGTTAATACGCTGCGCGATGTCCGCGTAGTCCGGCGCGGCGTTGAGCAACCCCCAGCGGCGGAACTGGGTTAAGAACCACATACCGTCGGAGAGATACGGGTAGCTCACGGCACCCTCATCGAAGAAACGGATCGGGTGCGCATCCTTCCAGCGCTGACCGACCCCGTTGTCGTACTCGCCGAGCATGCGCCCGGTGAGATACTGTTCCTTGCAGTTCAGCCAGGCGCGGCGGGAAAGGATCTGCGCGGTTTCACGTTTGTTTTCCGGTGATGCGTCGATCCAGCGCGCGGCCTCCAGCACCGCGCTCACCAGCGCCCGGGCGGTATGCGGATTTTTCGCCACCCAGTCGCGTCGGGTGCCAAGGATTTTTTCCGGGTGATCGGCCCAGATCGACTGCGACGTGGCAGCGGTAAACCCGATGCGGTCGTTAATCGCCCGCGCGTTCCACGGCTCGCCGACGCAGAAGCCCACCATGTTGCCGATACGCATGTTCATCACCATCTGCGGCGGCGGCACCACCACCGTGCGCACGTCGTCAAACGGATTGATACCCGCGCTGGCCAGCCAGTAGTAGAGCCACATGGCGTGCGTCCCGGTCGGGAAGGTATGCGCGAAGGTATAGGTTCCCGGCGCCTGCTGCCCAATCAGCTTTTTCAGCCCGTCGAGGTCACGAACGCCCTTCTCCGCCAGATCGCTGGAGAGCGTAATGGCCTGACCGTTCTGGTTGAGGGTCATCAGGTTCGCCATCGGCTGCGGCTTACCCGCGATCCCGAGTTCGAGACCGTACAGCAGGCCGTACAGAATGTGCGCCGCATCCAGTTCTCCCGCCACCAGCTTGTCGCGCACCGCCGCCCAGCTCGCCTCTTTGGTCGGCACGATGGTAATGCCATGTTTTTTATCGAACCCTTTCAGGGCCGCGATAACCACTGGCGCGCAATCGGTCAGGGGAATAAACCCGATACGCACGGTATCCTGCTCCGGCTTATCTGATCCCGCCGCCCATGCAGCCTGCATGACACCCGGCAACAGCATCGCACCACTCGCCAGCATGCTGGCCTGCAATAACCGTCGTCTCGACAAATCCGCCATAATCGCTCCTGAAAAAAAGGCAAAAAAAAGCGCCCGACGGTGCTGAAGCACCGCTGGACGCCTTTATCCCGAAGACGCATGCACCGCCGTTGGCGCATCGTCAAAAATGGTTAATGAGTTAATGCAAAGGTGATGCCAGCTTTTCATCCCCGACATGACGGGGTTTTCGCCAGGAGAGCGCGGTTTTACGCACCTCAATCAGGCATAAAATGCCCAATGACTGTGCAACTACTCCCTAGGGGGTATGTTCCACAGATTTTTCACCGTAAGCAGCGCACGGGCGATATCCACCATGCGTTGGTTTTTATCCATCGCCATTTTACGCAGGGCCGTCCACGCCTGCTCCTCGCTCATGTTCTGGTGCGTCATCAGCACGCTTTTGGCTTTGTCGATGGTCTTACGCTCCTCCAGCGTGTCACGCAGGGAGGCAAGCTGACGGGAGAGTTGCTCAATTTCACGCGCCTGCTGACGCACCAGCGGCAGAAGCGGTTTATCCGGAAACCGCGTCAGGATATCGTCGTGTTCATCGGCTACGTGCAGGTTTTCGCTACCACGACGCTCCTCAACGGCCGTCATCAGATCGGCAATTGCCACCTCCTCCAGCGTGCGCAGATGTTCAAGGCGCGCGGTTTGCAGAGCAAACCATTTGAGGGCGGTATCGCCGTTATCTGCCGGGGGCTGGCGGGTGCACGCTTCACGCCTGAGTTTTTCCGTTTCCAGATCCGGCAGGCAATTGAAGGTAAACGTCTCCTGCACGTCTGGAGTGCAATGGGAGATAAACACCTCAAAGCACGCCTGCTGGCCGTCGATGCGATCCACCAGCCGCTGGCGGGTTTCATCGTCAAAGAATCCCTGGGTGAAACCAATAGCCCCCAGCGCCCGCTCTTGTCCCACAAGCTCTTTGCCCTGCATCAGGCTGTAAAGCGCCACAAATCGGCCTGCAATGTGCGGATCGTCAATGCTGTCGCTGAGTTGAGGTACGATACTGAGCAGATGACGCAGTATGCGGCTGTAGTGTTCCATCGCCTGCGGCGCGGTGACGCTGCGACCTGTAACGCCATCACGTAGTACCGTTAGCGTTTCAAGGCAGTGCAGTGCGCTGGCAATACGTTCACAGAGGGTGCTGCCCGGCAGCGGTTGGTTAAACAGAAGGTACAGTGCCGCAAGGTTTTCATCCACCAGGGCCCTGCTGGCCTTGCATTCAGGGGCGTACAATTTGCCCTGTGAGCAGAGCCAGACATTTGACGCACCGCGCTCGCACTGTAGCATATGCACCAGTCGACTGATGCCGTTCACCAGCTCGCCCAGCTGCGCTAATCTGCCGAGCTGTTCCTCACGCAACCTTCTCGCACGCTGGAACCATTCGGTTGCGCCAGGCGAACTGCCAGCCTCTATCGTCATACTTTCTCTCCCCGATACGTATACTTCGGTTGGAGAAGCAATATTCGTGCCTTTTCAAAGAACAGGAGTCAACATGCAGAAGATTGTGATCGTCGCCAACGGTGCGGCCTACGGCAGTGAATCCCTTTTCAACAGCCTGCGCCTGGCAATCGCGCTGCGCGATAAAGAGAATGAACTGGAGCTGCGTCTCTTTTTGATGTCCGATGCCGTCACGGCCGGGCTGAAGGGTCAGAAACCCGCAGAAGGCTACAACATTCAACAAATGCTGGAGATCCTGACCGCGCAAAATGTTCCGGTCAAACTGTGCAAAACCTGTACCGACGGACGCGGGATCACCGGGCTGCCGCTGATTGAGGGCGTGGAAATTGGCACGCTGGTCGAGCTGGCTGAATGGACGCTTTCCGCCGATAAAGTATTAACTTTTTAATAATAACCCGCTAAAAATATTATTTTCTTATGGACGCGGTTTCAGCATCAAGTTTACCTGCACCGTTGCCGATAGGCATGGAAACAACACAGCAGGTATTACACTTATGTTCAGATCCATTCGCGCCCGCATCATTGCCGCGACGACAGGCTGTCTGGTCGTCGCCCTTCTTCTTAATACCGTTATTAACTTTCAGGTCACGCGCCAGGATAATCAGCAGTCGCAGCGCGATATTCTGACCAGCACCAGTGCCAGCCACAATATGGCAATTGCCGACTGGGTGAATAGCAAAATGACCGTCATTACTTCGGCGCAGCCAGTCGCGCTCAGTGACGATCCGGTTCCGGTGTTTAAACAGCTGGCACTGGCAGGTGGATTCACCAACGTCTACGTGGGTTATGCCAGCAAGACGGCGAAATTTTCCGACCCAACCGGGGTCCCCGCCGATTACGATCCCACCCTTCGCCCGTGGTATCAGCAGGTCGTCAGCACCGATGGTCCGGTAGTGACGGCACCTTATGTGGACGCGGGCACCGGGAAACTGGTGGTGACCTTCGCGGTACCGGTAAAAGAGAACGGCACGCTGAAAGCGGTTGTAGCGGGCGATGTGGCGATGGACAGCGTGGTGGCTAACGTGCGCGGTATTCACCCGACGCCAGCCAGCAGCGGCCTGCTTCTGGACAGCAACGGCACCGTGATTGCCGGCAGCGATCCTGCGCTGACGCTTAAGCCTTTTACTGAAACGATCAAGGGTATCGATTTTGCCGCTCTGAAAAGCGGCAACCTGGTTGACGGAACGTTTAACGGACGCGACAAAACGTTCATGGCGACCACCGTACCGGGAACGCACTGGCTGCTGGTTGTGGCGCTTGATAACGACGATGCCACCGCCGGGATGCGGTCATTGCTGAAAGCATCAGCACTGTCGCTGGCGATCCTCGCCCTGCTGAGCGGCGCCCTTATGCATGTTCTGATCGCCCGCCTGCTGAAAAGGCTGTCCGATATCCGCGATGCGATGAACAACATTGCCAACGGTACTAACGATCTGTCACAGCGCCTGCCGGATAAGGGGGGCGATGAAGTGGCGCAAATCGCGCAGGCGTTTAATGCCTTCAGCGATAAGCTTTCTGTGGTCATGGTCCAGCTACGAGACGCCAGCGCCTCAGTAAAAAACGCCGCGCATGAGATTGCGGCGGGTAATCAGGATCTCTCCGGGCGTACCGAGCAGGCGGCATCAAGCCTTCGCGAAACCGCCAGCGCCGTGGAAGAGATCACGGCCTCCGTTACGCAGTCCAACGAGTCGGCAGCAGAAGCGAACGAACAGGCGGGCAAGGCCTCTGCCGCAGCATCCCGCGGAGGCGACGTCGTCGCTCAGGCCATCAGTACCATGCAGTCCATCGAACTGGCTTCCGCGAAAATCGGCGATATTACCAGCGTCATTGACGGCATCGCCTTCCAGACCAACATTCTGGCGCTGAATGCCTCGGTGGAAGCGGCGCGAGCCGGGGAGCAAGGCCGTGGGTTCGCGGTCGTTGCGGGGGAAGTGCGTAATCTGGCCAGCCGCAGCGCTCAGGCGGCGAAAGAGATCAAAACCCTTATCGACTCCACCACCGACAGCGTGGCCACCGGCTCGCGTTACGTGCATCTGGCCGGGGAAAGCATGGATGAGATCCGCTCAAGCATCGGCAGCGTCTCTGGCATCATGCGCGAAATATCCATTGCCACAAGCGAGCAGATGAAAGGGATCCATGAGATTAACCACGCGGTGACTCATCTGGATCGCATGGTGCAGCAGAACGCCGAGCTTGTTGTACAGTCTGCCGCGGCAGCCAGTGCGCTGCAAAGCCAGGCGGGCGACCTTGCTGAGACCGCAGGCCATTTCCGCATATAATTTTTCCCCGGCGCGCGTTAAGCAGGGTAAACGCGCGTCGGCTGAAAGGTTTCAGGGATTTTGTCATTTTTGTTTAATCGTTACGCCATTTTTTGATCGAAATCAGCATCCCACCCCTTCCCCTTTGGTGTTATGCAATGAGTAAATTGTGAACAACATCACGCTCGGGATGGGCAAAAACGACGGGGTATAAAATGGCACGGGTTAAAACAAGTTTGAAACTGTTTGGCGGGGATACGGTAGTGGTGCGTTGCTCAGAGCGTTGCCGCATCCATCTGATGAGTACAAAAGGACAGAAGCAATCGCAGGCCGATATCCTTACCGTCCAGGACGATAAGGCATGGCTGACGGTGCCCTACACCGGCACCTGGGATGTGCTGATCGACAGCCACAGCCAGTCGCTCGAACATTCTGTTAGTTACGTAGCAGCATAATCGTAAACGCCCGGTCAGCCGGGCGTTATATTATGCAAAACCCGGCCGCAGCGTATTGCTGAGCGGGTTTCCTTCCAGCAGCGCTTTCACCTTCACCACCAGCTCACTCAGACAGTCGTCCTGCATACCGAGGCGCGTCAGCTCCTGATCGAGCGAGAAAAGGTACTGGGCGTTAGTACCCAGCGGTCCACTGGCGGCGGCAATCAGCGGGGCGATCACCTGGGTTCGGGTGTCGGCTTCATACAGCGGATGGCGCGGATCCATAATGAACACCAGCGCGTTGACGGTGCGGCCGTCATCCAGGTCCAGCTTGCACCAGCTGGGCATATAGCAGCCAGTGATCATCTCGCGCTTCCACAGCAGCGTCAGCTCTTCTTCCAGTGTGGTATCCGGCAGCCGGTATGCCACGCCCGTGGTGCGTCCGCCCTCTTTTAGTGCAAGCATGCGTCCAGGCTGACAGGCGCTGCCGCGTCCGGCGGTCAGGCGCAAACAGAAGGCGCGGTGCCAGCCAGGCAGCGTTCCGGTTGCCGATTCAACATACTCAAGCGCCGGGTTCCACATCAGTGAGCCGTAACCAAAAATCCAGACCGGGCCATCATCCGGGCGGCAGGCCAGCGTTGCCGCAAGCGACGCCGCACGTTGTTCAGCCGACCACAGAAGCGATTCCTCGATAGCACCAAATGCCGTCTTACAATCTGCCTTCATCAAGAAATCACGCGTTAACACATTCCACCTCCGCCACTGCATGCTTCCTTGCGACATCTTTAATGCGCCTTCCCGGCATTTTGTGCTGTTCATTTTAACAGCAGCCGAGCAACGATAAGCAATTCGCGGGCCAGATGCAATACAGCGGCAGGTCAACCGCCTGAAATGTCAAAATGGAGGCAGCGTATTATTCGGCAGCTATTTCTTTTTGTGCCATTTATCATCATCCCCCTTCTCATAGTCATTTTTTACGGCGGCCCAGGCCACTTTATGCGCCGTCTCTTCACGGCTGGCATCGTCCCGGCGATCGTCTTTATCTTTGTACTGATCCCAGGCGCTGTTAAAAGCTTCTTTGTAGATATCCTGCGCGTGAGCAGGCAATACGTTTTGCACGTTGTCCGGTAATTCGCTTTTCGATTTGTATGGCATCGTTAACCTCTCTTTTGGCTAAAAGATAAGTGTGGACGACGATACGCCAGGGTGCCACCCGAACAATAGAAATGAACGATACAAAAAATCAAGACATTGTTATTTAATGAGTATTTAGTGGAGATAATGTATTATAAGACTCAGCCGTGAAAATTATAGAAAAGGGTAAAAAAAGGTAAACTATACAGGGTATTTAACAGATTTATGTTAATTTAACGTCCTCAAAATCTATCTATAATTACAAGCACCTGCATTGACGGAGAAGCACATGACAGCAACACACGAGGCGGTAAAAACCCGCCACAAGGAGACCTCTCTCATTTTCCCGGTTCTGGCACTGGCTGTGCTGCTCTTCTGGGGAAGCAGTCAGTCATTGCCAGTGGTTGTGGGGATCAATATTCTGGCTCTGGTGGGTATTTTAACCAGCGCATTTAGCGTGGTACGCCATGCGGATGTGTTAGCCCACCGTCTTGGAGAGCCGTATGGTTCATTAATTTTAAGCCTTTCGGTTGTTATTCTTGAAGTCAGTTTAATTTCCGCATTAATGGCCACCGGCGACGCCGCGCCAACGCTAATGCGCGATACGCTCTACTCGATCATTATGATTGTCACCGGCGGTCTGGTCGGTTTTTCGCTTTTACTGGGTGGACGCAAATTTGCCACCCAGTACATGAATCTCTTTGGCATTAAACAGTACCTGATCGCCCTGTTCCCGCTGGCGATTATCGTGCTGGTCTTCCCGATGGCGCTGCCGGGTGCAAACTTCACCACCGGCCAGGCGCTGCTGGTGGCGCTGATTTCCGCGGCGATGTATGGCGTGTTCCTGCTGATCCAGACCAAAACGCACCAGAGCCTGTTTGTGTACGAGCATGAAGATGAAGCCGACGACGATGACCCGCATCACGGTAAGCCGTCGGCCCACAGCAGCGCGTGGCACACGGTTTGGCTGATCGTGCATCTGATTGCCGTTATTGCGGTCACCAAGATGAATGCGAACCCGCTGGAGGCGCTGTTAACGGAACTGAACGCGCCGGTCGCCTTTACCGGTTTCCTGGTAGCCCTGTTGATCCTGTCACCAGAAGGTCTGGGGGCGCTGAAAGCGGTGCTGAACAATCAGGTGCAGCGTGCGATGAATCTATTCTTCGGCTCCGTACTGGCGACCATCTCCCTCACCGTTCCGGTGGTGACGCTGATTGCCTTTATGACGGGGAATGATTTGCAGTTTGCGCTGGGTGCGCCAGAGATGATTGTGATGATGGCATCATTGCTGCTGTGCCAGATATCCTTCTCCACCGGCCGCACCAATGTGCTGAACGGCGCGGCGCATATGGCGCTGTTTATTGCGTATCTGATGACGATATTTGCATAATCTTTTTTGCCCAGCGGCGCTTCGCTTGCAGGGCCTACGGGTTTTGTAGGCCGGGTAAGCGCAGCGCCACCCGGCAATATGCCCCATAAAAAAACCCGCCGAAGCGGGTTTTTTATTAGTTGCTGGTATCCAGCTCGTCGAAGCTCTTCACCAGATCGTCAATCGCCTTGATCTGTTTCAGGAACGGCTCCAGCTTGTCCAGCGGCAGCGCGGATGGACCGTCGCATTTCGCGTTAGCCGGATCCGGGTGCGCTTCAATGAACAGACCCGCCAGGCCGGTCGCCATCCCGGCGCGCGCCAGTTCGGTTACCTGCGCACGACGCCCGCCAGACGCGGCACCAAACGGGTCGCGGCATTGCAGGGAGTGGGTCACGTCGAAAATCACCGGCGACTGGTTAGAGACGTTCTTCATCACGCTGAAGCCCAGCATATCCACAACCAGGTTGTCATAACCGAAGTTTGAACCACGGTCGCACAGGATCACCTGGTCGTTACCGCCTTCGATAAACTTATCGACGATGTTACCCATCTGGCCAGGGCTGACAAACTGCGGTTTTTTCACGTTAATCACGGCACCGGTTTTCGCCATCGCTTCTACCAGGTCAGTCTGGCGAGCCAGGAACGCCGGAAGCTGGATCACGTCTACCACATCTGCCACGGGCTGTGCCTGAGAGGCTTCGTGCACGTCGGTGATCACTTTCACGCCAAACGTCTGTTTCAGCTCCTGGAAAATCTTCATCCCCTCTTCCAGGCCCGGGCCACGGTAGGAGTGAATGGAGGAGCGGTTGGCTTTGTCAAAAGAGGCTTTAAACACGTACGGGATGCCCAGCTTTTGGGTCACGGTCACGTAGTGTTCGCAGATGCGCATAGCGAGATCGCGGGATTCCAGCACGTTCATACCGCCAAACAGCACGAACGGCAGGTCGTTTGCCACGTTGATATCACCAATGCTAACCACTTTTTGTTTCATAGGATCGCCTTATTCAGGTGTGAATCGGAATTAAGATTAATGCAGTGTAATGTGTTTATGCGCGATCGCGTTGATCTGCGCGCGGATCATTTCGCTGATCGGATCTTCCGGACATTGCTCGACGAAATAATTCAAATCATTCAGCGCCACGTGCTCGCAGTCGAGCTGCGCATAAATCAGGCCGCGGTCGCGGATTTCGTACGGATCTTCCGGATTGAACTGCAACAGCACTTCGCTTGCGCGCAGGGCCAGCTCCATCTGCCGCTCTTCCATCAGCGCAGACTTCAGCGTATCCAACAGTTTGCGGATCACTTCGGCGTTATCGGCTTCATCAAGATCTTCATTGAACAGCTCAGCTATCGGGCTAATGTTGCCCTTCAGCCAGACGTCCAGCATATGCTCATCCAGCGTGTCGCCGTTAAATGGATTGATTAACCACATCTCACCGTCCAGCCACTCCGCCCGCAAAATCATCTGCGTTGGGAAAATGACCGGCACCAGTGGAATATCCAGTTCGTGTGCAACCCACAGTAAAATGGCGCCCAACGCGACGGCGCTGCCCTGACGATTTTTCAACACCTGGTCCAGCCACAGTGCGTCAGACAAGCGGTACACGCCTCGCGTGTCGCAGAAACCCCATTCGCCGTAGAAAAGCTCAATCAGCTTCTCTAATTGCCAGTCCTGCGGACGTGCCTGATTGATCTCTTCGCGCGCCAGGCTGACCAGATTCTCCAGTTCAGCGTAAACGTACTGTGACGTGAAATCGTCGCGGATCATCTCTGAAATCAGGATCATACCATCGCAGAGCGGCACTTTGTTAAATTCGAAATCGGCTAAGGACCTCATGACTTACCCCAGTAACGGTATTCTTGTGGTGGCGAGTTTAATGATGATGTACAGCACCACCAGACCCAGCAGAAAGGCGATAAACCCTGCCTGCTGGCTGCGCGGACGATAACGTCCAGGCGCGATAAAACCCAAAACGATGTAGATGATAACGCCAAACCGCTTTTCAGTCAGCCATGCGCCTTTATCAGTAAATGGCAGATAGCCTGCTTTCATGACCACTGACCCAGCGTCAGGCGCTCGTTGCCACCGTAGTCGCGGCAGGTTTCAACGGCAGAATAGCCTGCCTGCGTGAACAGCGCTCTCACCGCCTCCCCCTGCGTCCAGCCATGTTCCACCAGCAGCCAGCCGCCGGGAAGCAAATGTTGTCGTGACGTTGTCACAATGTGATCGAGATCCGCAAGCCCCTGATTCGCAGCGACCAGCGCGGTCAGTGGTTCAAAACGCACGTCGCCCCGGGCGAGATGCGGATCGTCTTCGTCGATGTAGGGCGGATTGCTGACAATCATGTCGAACATGCGGCTTTCAAGCGCGGCAAACCAGCTGCTTTGCAGAACGGCAACATTGTTCAGCCCCAGCCGTTCAACGTTGCGCCGCGCAAGGGCGACCGCATCGGGCATTACGTCTACCGCCGTCACGGTGCAATCCGGTCGCTCGCTGGCCAGCGCCAGCGCAATCGCGCCGGTGCCAGTACCGAGATCGAGGATCTCACACGGCTGCGCCGGTAACCGCGCCAGCGCCTGCTCCACCAGACACTCGGTGTCCGGGCGCGGGATCAGTGTGGCCGCTGAGACGTACAGCGGAAGTGACCAGAACTCACGTTCGCCCACCAGATGCGCCACCGGCTCGCCGGTTTTACGGCGGGCAAGCAGCGAGGCGAGCTGTGCTTCCTGCTCAGCGGTCAGCTCGGTTTCACCGAAAGCCAGCAGATACGTGCGGGCTTTACCCGTCACATGCTCAAGCAAAATTTCAGCGTCGCGCTTCGGGCTTTCACTGTCTGAAAGTTCACCGACCGCCTCACGTAACCAGCGCTGAAAATCCATTAATCCTGCTCGGACAGTGCCGCCAGCTGGTCGGCCTGGTATTCCTGCACGATAGGCTCAATCAGCATATCGAGCTTGCCTTCCATCGCCTCATCCAGTCGGTAGAGCGTCAGGTTGATGCGGTGGTCGGTTACGCGACCCTGCGGGAAGTTATAGGTGCGGTTACGATCGCTACGGTCGCCGCTGCCCAACAGGTTACGGCGTGTAGAGGCTTCCGCCTGCTGGCGTTTCGCCATTTCCGCCGCGTGGATACGGGCACCCAGCACGGATAGTGCTTTAGCTTTGTTCTTGTGCTGGGAACGTTCATCCTGACACTCAACCACAATGCCGGTGGGCAGGTGAGTAATACGGATAGCGGAGTCGGTGGTGTTAACGTGCTGACCACCCGCACCGGAGGAGCGGAAAGTGTCGATACGCAGATCCGCCGGGTTGATATCCGGCAATTCCGCTTCCGGCAGCTCGGGCATGACCGCTACCGTGCAGGCCGAGGTGTGAATACGGCCCTGCGATTCGGTCGCCGGGACGCGCTGCACGCGGTGGCCGCCAGATTCAAATTTCAGTCGACCATATACGCCGTCACCGCTGATTTTGGCGATAATCTCTTTATAACCGCCATGTTCCCCTTCGTTAGCGCTCATGATCTCCACGCGCCAGCGGCGGGATTCGGCATAACGGCTGTACATACGGAACAGATCCCCGGCGAACAGCGCCGCTTCGTCGCCGCCGGTCCCGGCGCGGACTTCCACAAAAGCGTTACGCTCATCGTCCGGATCTTTCGGCAGCAGAAGCACCTGGAGCTGTTGCTCCATCTCTTCTGAACGCGCTTTGGCGTCCTGCAACTCTTCCTGGGCCATCTCGCGCATCTCAGGATCGTCGAGCATCATCTGCGCGGTTTCGATATCTTCCTGGACCTGACGCCAGTCGGTAAAGCATTTTGAAACATCACTTAACTGCGCGTATTCACGCGACAGCGCGCGAAAACGTTCCTGGTCGGCAATGGTCCCGGCATCGCCGAGCAGCGCCTGGACTTCTTCATGGCGCTCGTGCAGAGCTTCCAGTTTAGCGACGATAGAAGGCTTCATAGGCGTAAATGCACCTTGTCTTAGAAAATGGGTATAGGGCGCTATTCCAGCCCGAGGCTGTTGCGCAGAATTGTCAGGCGTTCATCGTCCCCGTCACGGGCAGCCTGCTGAAGAGATTTGGTTGGGGCATGGATCAGGCGGTTGGTCAGTTTCCAGGCCAGATCCTGCATAATCGCCTGCGCGTCGCCGCCCTGTTCAAGCGCCGCTAACGCTTTGGCCGTCAGGTCATCACGCACCTGCTCCGCCTGACCGCGGTACTCGCGGATGGTCTCGCTGACGCTTTGCGCGCGCAGCCAGGCCATAAACTCGCTGGTTTCCTGCTCAACGATGGTTTCCGCCTGCACTGCCGCCGCTTTACGCTGGGCAAGGTTGTGCGAAATGATGCTTTGCAGGTCATCCACGCTGTACAGATAGGCGTTTGCCAGTTTGCCCACTTCCGGTTCGACATCACGCGGAACGGCGATATCCACCAGCAGCATCGGCTGATTGCGGCGGGATTTCAGCGCACGTTCGACCATCCCTTTGCCGATAATCGGCAGCGGGCTGGCGGTAGAACTGATAATAATGTCCGCCTCTTTCAGGCGTTCATCGATGTCGCTCAGCGCAATCACCTCAGCGCCGACTTCATCTGCCAGCACCTGCGCACGTTCCCGGGTGCGGTTGGCGATGATCATCTTCTTCACTTTGTGTTCGCGAAGATGGCGCGCCACCAGCTCAATGGTTTCGCCCGCCCCCACCAGCAGTACGGTGACGGTCGACAGCGATTCAAAGATTTGACGGGCAAGGGTACAGGCCGCGAAAGCAACCGAAACCGCACTGGCACCAATATCGGTTTCGGTTCGCACACGCTTCGCCACGGAGAAAGACTTCTGGAACATACGTTCCAGTTCGCTGGCTTTCAGATGCCCTTTCTGGGAATCCGCGAAGGCTTTTTTTACCTGGCCGAGGATCTGCGGCTCGCCCAGTACCAGCGAATCCAGACCGCTGGCCACGCGCATCAGATGGCTGACCGCATCGTTATCCTGATGCCAGTACAGGCTGTTGCGCAGCTCTTCTTCGTTGAGGTTGTGGTAGTCACATAACCAGCGGATCAGTGCCTCGTGCAGGTTGTCCTGCTCCTCCACGCTTAAATACAGCTCGGTACGGTTGCACGTCGACAGCACCACCCCTCCCTGCACCATCGGCTGTGCAAGCAGGCTGTCCAGCGCCAGGTCGAGCGTATCCGGCGAAAACGTAACGCGTTCTCGCAGTGAAACCGGGGCTGTTTTGTGGTTAATACCGAGTGCTAATAGGGTCATGTTGAGCGGGAGTAGTACCAGCGTTAATAAGGTTAGCAGGACGCATCATACAGGATGCGCGAGATCAATAAAAGAGACTGCACCCTTTCGGAGTAATAGGTTACATAGCGCTTTGAGATAATTTGAACGTAGACGGTGGCATCCTTCAACGCTAGCATTAACAGTTATAACTGCAACGTATCTCAAGGATTTGTCATCATTATGACCCGAATGATTCGCCTGCTGCCTCTGGCGGCCCTGGTTCTGACCGCCTGTTCCGTTAACCAGCCGAAAGGCCCGGGCAAAAGCCCTGACTCACCGCAGTGGCGCCAGCACCAGCAGGACGTGCTGAAACTCAGCCAGTACCAGACCCGCGGTGCGTTTGCTTATCTCTCTGACGAACAAAAAGTTTACGCTCGCTTCTTCTGGCAACAAACGGGTCAGGACAACTATCGCCTGCTGTTACTGAACCCGCTGGGTAGCACCGAACTGGAGCTTAACGCGAAGCCTGGCGAAGCGCAGATCACCGATAACAAGGGCCAGCACTACACGGCCACCGACGCCGAAGAGATGATTGGCAAGCTGACCGGGATGCCGATTCCGCTGAACAGCCTGCGCCAGTGGATCCTCGGCCTGCCGGGTGAAGCGACCGACTATACCCTCGACGATCAATACCGTCTGAGCCAGGTGAACTACACCCAGGGCGGTAAAACCTGGAAAGTGGTGTACAGCGCCTATGACAGCAAGACTCAACCGTCGCTGCCGTCCAATATGGAGCTGACGCAGGGTAGCCAGCGTATCAAGCTGAAAATGGATAACTGGATCGTTAAATGATGACCCACTGGCCCTCTCCCGCAAAACTGAACCTGTTTCTCTACATTACCGGGCAGCGCGCTGACGGCTATCACACCCTGCAAACGCTGTTTCAGTTTGTCGATTACGGCGACACGATCTCCATCGAACCGCGTCAGGACGGGCAGATTTGCCTGCTGACGCCGGTCGACGGCGTGGCGCACGACGATAACCTGATCGTGCGCGCCGCCCGTCTGCTGATGCAAACGGCGTCGGCGTCGGGCCGTCTGCCAGCGGGAAGCGGTGCGGATATCCGTATCGACAAACGCCTGCCGATGGGCGGCGGGCTGGGCGGCGGTTCGTCAAACGCCGCGACCGTACTGGTGGCGCTCAATCACCTTTGGGGCTGCGGCCTGACAACGGACGAACTGGCAGCGCTAGGATTGACGCTGGGTGCCGACGTACCGGTGTTTGTGCGCGGTCATGCGGCGTTCGCTGAAGGGGTGGGTGAAATCCTTACGCCGGTCGACCCACCGGAAAAATGGTATCTGATCGTTCACCCTGGCGTGAGCATTCCTACCCCGGTCATCTTCAAAGATCCTGACCTGAAAAGAAATACCCCGGTACGGTCAATAAAAACGTTATTAAATTGTGAATTCAGCAACGATTGCGAGGATATCGCAAGAAAACGTTTTCGCGAGGTTGATGCGGTGCTTTCCTGGCTGTTAGAATACGCGCCGTCGCGCCTGACCGGTACAGGGGCCTGTGTCTTTGCTGAATTTGACACCGAAACCGCCGCCCGTCAGGTGCTTGAGCAAGCGCCGGTTTGGCTGCATGGTTTTGTAGCACGCGGGATGAACACCTCCCCCCTACAGCAGGCCATTCTGGCGCAGACTGAGTTTCGGTGACAACGTCACCCTGTTCCAGACGTTGCATCGCGCTCTTTAATACACCGCCTGGATAGCGTTTGCTTAGGCCCCGCAGTTTGCGGCGAACGCTATCCACCACTGGACGCATGCCTGAGGTTCTTCTCGTGCCTGATATGAAGCTTTTTGCTGGTAACGCCACCCCGGAACTAGCACAACGTATTGCCAACCGCCTGTACACTTCCCTCGGCGACGCCGCTGTAGGTCGCTTTAGCGACGGCGAAGTCAGCGTACAAATTAACGAAAATGTACGCGGTGGTGATATTTTCATCATCCAGTCCACCTGTGCTCCAACGAATGACAACTTGATGGAATTGGTTGTTATGGTCGACGCGCTGCGTCGTGCTTCTGCTGGCCGTATCACTGCTGTTATTCCTTACTTTGGCTATGCACGTCAGGACCGTCGCGTCCGTTCCGCGCGTGTGCCAATCACCGCTAAAGTTGTCGCAGACTTCCTGTCCAGCGTCGGCGTTGACCGTGTACTGACGGTCGACCTGCACGCAGAGCAGATCCAGGGCTTCTTCGACGTGCCGGTTGATAACGTATTCGGTAGCCCAATCCTGCTGGAAGACATGCTGCAACTGAATCTGGACAACCCGATTGTGGTTTCTCCGGACATCGGCGGCGTGGTACGTGCTCGTGCTATCGCGAAGCTGTTGAACGATACCGACATGGCGATCATCGACAAACGCCGTCCGCGCGCTAACGTTTCTCAGGTGATGCACATCATCGGTGACGTGGCTGGCCGCGACTGCGTGTTGGTGGACGACATGATCGATACCGGCGGTACGCTGTGTAAAGCCGCTGAAGCGCTGAAAGAGCGTGGTGCGAAACGCGTATTCGCTTACGCGACTCACCCAATCTTCTCCGGCAATGCGGTGAACAACCTCCGTAACTCCGTCATTGACGAAGTTGTGGTGTGCGATACCATCCCACTGAGTGACGAGATCAAAGCGCTGCCAAACGTGCGTACATTGACCCTGTCCGGGATGCTGGCCGAAGCGATTCGTCGTATCAGCAACGAAGAATCCATCTCTGCAATGTTCGAACACTGATCGAACACGGCCAAAAAACCCGCTACGGCGGGTTTTTTTGTTTATAGTTTTTATTTGTATGACTTATGCCTCCTTCACCTGCCATTCATATGACAGATGATGCGCACACGGATGATAGATAATTGTGAAAAACGTAACCTCCTCACATGTTCTGCCCTTTCGCGCCCTCATCGACGCCTGCTGGAAAGAGAAATACACGTCGTCACGCTTTGTTCGTGACCTGATAGCCGGGATCACCGTCGGGATTATTGCCATCCCGCTGGCGATGGCGCTGGCAATTGGTAGCGGCGTCGCGCCGCAGTACGGTCTTTACACGTCGGCGGTCGCCGGGATTGTGATTGCACTGACGGGCGGGTCCCGCTTCAGCGTTTCCGGCCCGACCGCCGCCTTTGTGGTGATCCTCTACCCGGTTTCCCAACAGTTTGGTCTGGCAGGCCTGCTGGTTGCCACCCTGATGTCCGGCGTCTTTTTAATTCTGTTCGGTCTGGCCCGTTTTGGTCGCCTGATTGAATATATCCCCCTTTCCGTGACGCTGGGGTTCACCTCGGGGATTGGGATCACCATCGGGACCATGCAGATTAAGGATTTCCTCGGCCTGCAAATGGCCCATGTTCCGGAGCACTATTTACAGAAAGTGGGCGCGCTGTTCATGGCGTTGCCGACGGCCAACCTGGGCGATGCGGCCATAGGTATCGTTACCCTCGGCACACTCATTGTCTGGCCTCGCTTAGGCATTCGTCTCCCGGGGCATCTGCCCGCCCTGCTGCTGGGCTGCGCGGTGATGAATATCGTCAACCTGCTCGGCGGACAGGTCGCCACAATTGGCTCCCAGTTCCACTATGTTCTGGCGGACGGCTCACAGGGTAACGGTATTCCGCAGCTGCTGCCGCAGCTGGTTCTGCCGTGGGACATGCCGGGCTCCAGCTTCACCCTGAGCTGGGATTCCCTTCGCGCCCTGCTGCCCGCCGCGTTCTCCATGGCCATGCTGGGGGCGATTGAATCCCTGCTCTGCGCCGTCGTGCTCGACGGTATGACCGGCACTAAGCATAAAGCCAACGGCGAACTGGTCGGCCAGGGTTTAGGGAACATCGTTGCACCGTTCTTCGGCGGTATTACGGCTACGGCTGCAATTGCCCGTTCCGCCGCGAACGTGCGCGCAGGCGCGACATCACCGGTTTCAGCGGTCATTCACTCCCTGCTGGTGATCATGGCGCTGCTGATCCTTGCCCCGCTGCTTTCATGGCTTCCGCTTTCTGCCATGGCTGCACTACTGCTGATGGTGGCCTGGAACATGAGTGAGGCGCATAAAGTGGTTAACCTGCTGCGCCGCGCGCCGAAAGACGACATTATTGTGATGCTGATCTGTATGTCGCTGACCGTGCTGTTCGATATGGTTATCGCCATCAGCGTCGGCATTGTGCTGGCCTCGCTGCTGTTTATGCGCCGCATCGCGCAGATGACGCGTCTCTCCCCGGTTAACGTTGAGGTGCCTGACGATGTGCTGGTACTGCGGGTGATCGGCCCCCTGTTCTTCGCCGCGGCGGAAGGACTGTTCAGCGATCTGGAATCCTGCATCGCGGGCAAACGAATTGTGGTGCTAAAGTGGGATGCCGTCCCGGTGCTGGACGCCGGTGGTCTGGATGCCTTCCAGCGCTTTGTTGCCCGCCTGCCGGAAGGCTGCGAGCTGCGGATAAGTAACCTCGAATTCCAGCCCCTGCGCACCATGGCGCGCGCGGGCGTGCAGCCGATCCCTGGCCGATTGTCCTTCTACCCTAACCGTGAAGCTGCGTTAGCGGATCTGTGAGTCATCTGATGCAGAGACGCGTCTTTGCATCCTCACCCCGATCGCCTGCTGGAGCCATTCAAGCACGGCAGGCGTCATCCACGTGCCTTTCATCAGATGCGGCTCCTGCTGCATGGCGAGGCGAAATTTTTGCTGGGTCTGCGGGTTTGTTCCCGCATAGGACTGGAATAAAACCAGCCAGTTTTCTGCCAGCTTTTGCGCATCGTCAGAAGCGGGACTGAGATTATCCCGCTGCGCCTGATGCAGCTTCGCCACCAGCGGCGGCCACTCCATCATCCGGTCAAAGTAGTGCGCCCGGGTAAAGGCCATCTCTTCGGCAGTGAGATATTTCTCCCAGATGCTGAGCTTTGATTCGGCAAACGCCCGCGTGATGTAATCAGTTATCTCCGGCGTAATGCCGGTTTGCTCCTGCATCTGCGGCTCCACGCTGTGCATCTCGTTCAGACGGGTCAAAAATTCCGGTTTGCCTGCGGTATCCTGCTCCAGGCGTTCCATCCACCGTGAAGCCAAATCGGTCGCCCGCGCGTCCGTGACGCTGACGTTCTGTTCCAGCAAGTGTTTAACCTCCGTCACCAGCCCCGACCAGATATCCGCCAGCGCCTCTTTCTCTACCGCAAACGGCAGTTGCTGCAACTCTTCTTTGCTAAACCAGCGATCGTACATATTCATTAACTCCAGAGTCTGTAGCCAGGATTCCAGATCCGGCGTCGCATCGTCGGTCAGCCCGGTACGCAACTACACCAGCCGGTTGCGCAGGGTATGGATACTACGCAGTTGCTTGTCCAGCAGAGTGATTTGCCCGTCGAGTAATTCGGCTAATGACAGCGAACGCTGTTCCAGAAAATCCCTGATTTCGGCAAGCTCCAGCCCGGCTTTTGCCAGCGTCTGGATCATATGCAGACGCTGCACATCCGCCAGGTTATAAAGCCGGTAGCCTGCCGCGCTTCTGGCAGAAGGTAACAACAGCCCTGTTTGCTCGTAGTGATGCAAAGTCCGCACGGTGATCCCGGCACGTTTCGCCAGTTCACCCACCTGTATCAACATAACGGCTCCTTTTGTTCTGCCAGTGTCGTTACTCTGGAGCCTTACGTTACGTGAGGGTCAATGCGTCATGCAAAAAAAAACGACTTCAGATGAAGTCGTTTCGGTGTTCTTTATGGGGCACTAGCTATGCTTGCGCTGGTCGCGGCGGCATCGTTTATCGTAATGGCGCACCCACCAGTATTTATCGCAGACTTCCTCATGTCCGCTTACGCGCGCCCCGGCGAGCCACAATACCGCACCGAGGAAGATGCTCAGCACCGCGCCATGCGCAAAGTATTGTGGGAGGTCAAGCTGCGGTAATTGGTTTAAGATTGAATAACCGACACCGGCGACCATCACGAACAGTCCCAACCCCATTAGCACGTTACCGAGCATCGAAGCGTTTTTGCGTTTCATATGTCACCTCCGGAACTTTGGGTTGTCAGGGGAAAAGCCCCTTCTCCTTGTGTGTAAAGTATAGACAACGCCTCTTATATGAGTTGCGTGAATGATCACATTTACAGATAACTCCCAGACAAAAATTTACAAATAAGACATTGAACAGCTTGAAATTCTAATTGTTCAAATACGTAATTATTCGCATTTCGGTGTAGAGCAGGCAGAACTTTGTCAAGCGGCGCGCCAGACAGTAAACTACGCGCCAGATCTGGAACCCATTAGGAAGTAAATCGTGACGATTAAACTGATTGTCGGCCTCGCCAATCCGGGCGCAGAGTATGCCGCAACCCGCCATAACGCCGGTGCCTGGTATGTTGATCTGCTGGCAGAGCGTTTGCGCGCTCCCCTGCGTGAAGAACCCAAGTTTTACGGGTATACCTCACGCATCAATCTTGCGGGTGCCGACGTGCGGTTGCTGGTGCCAACCACCTTTATGAACCTGAGCGGCAAAGCCGTGGCAGCTATGGCAACGTTTTATCGCATCAATCCGGATGAGATCCTGGTGGCCCACGACGAACTGGATCTGCCGCCAGGCGTGGCGAAGTTCAAACTGGGTGGCGGCCATGGTGGTCACAATGGTCTGAAAGATATCATCAGCAAACTGGGTAATAACCCGAATTTCCACCGTTTGCGCGTGGGAATCGGTCATCCGGGCGATAAAAACAAAGTTGTCGGTTTCGTACTCGGTAAACCGCCGGTTTCTGAGCAGAAGTTGATTGACGAAGCGGTGGACGAAGCGGCCCGCTGCACCGAGATTTGGCTTCAGGACGGCCTGACGAAAGCCACCAATCGACTGCACGCTTTCAAAGCGCAATAATCGGCGTGCTGGGGCTTTTTTACCGCGCGTCGCGCGGGTTACGTGTATAATAGGCGTAGTTATTTACTTTTCTTCAATCGGTTATCGTTAACGGATTGATTATCAAGATATTAAGGTGATTTAGAAATGGGATTCAAATGCGGTATCGTCGGTCTGCCAAACGTGGGCAAATCCACCCTGTTCAACGCGCTCACCAAAGCAGGTATTGAAGCGGCGAACTTCCCGTTCTGTACCATCGAGCCGAACACCGGTGTTGTTCCTATGCCCGATCCGCGTCTGGATCAGCTCGCGGAAATCGTGAAGCCGCAGCGCATTCTGCCAACCACCATGGAGTTCGTGGACATCGCGGGCCTGGTAAAAGGCGCATCCAAGGGTGAAGGTCTGGGCAACCAGTTCCTGACCAACATCCGTGAAACCGAAGCGATCGGCCATGTTGTGCGCTGCTTTGAGAACGACAACATCATCCACGTAAACAACAAAGTGGATCCGGCTGACGACATCGACGTCATCAACACCGAGCTGGCCCTCTCTGACCTCGACACCTGCGAGCGCGCCATTCACCGCGTGCAGAAGAAAGCCAAAGGCGGCGACAAAAACGCGAAAGCGGAACTGGCTGCGCTGGAAAAATGTCTGCCACAGCTGGAAAACGCGGGCATGCTGCGCGCGCTGAAAAACCTGACTGACGAAGACAAAGCGGCGATCAAATACCTGAGCTTCCTGACCCTGAAGCCAACCATGTACATCGCCAACGTTAACGAAGACGGTTTCGAGAACAACCCGTATCTGGACAAAGTGCGTGAAATTGCGGCTGCTGAAGGGTCTGTCGTGGTAGCAGTTTGCGCTGCCGTTGAATCTGATATTGCTGAGCTGGACGACGCCGATCGTGAAGAGTTCATGGCCGAGCTGGGTCTCGAAGAGCCGGGCCTGAACCGCGTGATCCGCGCGGGCTATGAACTGCTGAACCTGCAAACCTACTTCACCGCTGGCGTGAAAGAAGTGCGTGCGTGGACCATCCCTGTCGGTGCGACTGCACCTCAGGCGGCCGGTAAAATCCACACCGACTTCGAGAAAGGCTTTATTCGTGCACAGACTATCGCGTTTGAAGACTTCATCACCTATAAGGGTGAGCAAGGCGCGAAAGAAGCAGGCAAGATGCGTGCGGAAGGGAAAGATTACATCGTTAAAGATGGCGACGTGATGAACTTCCTGTTTAACGTTTGAGTCGTCTTGAATAAAAAAAATCCACGCTTTGGCGTGGATTTTTTTATAGAGTAACGAACTTATCCCCTCTTGCGCAGATAGAATTCAAGATATTTTTTAGGTCTATCCTGAAACGCACGCTCTTTGCCGTAGTTATAAGCATCGTTAAAATATTTATACGCTTCCTCGAATTGATTCAACTCATAACAGACCATACCGAGATCGATTAAGGGTGCAGTGTCTATATCCGATCCACGTGTCCGTAATGTCGTCTCTCCCCATTTCTTTGCCTCAGCGTAATCCGCGAGATCAAAATATGCGCTGTACATGCAGGCAGAGATCCAGTTGGCGAGCTCCCATTCGAGCTTTGGCTCAGGAAGAGCTTGCCAGGCTTTTTGGTATTGCTCTAAAGCCTCGACGTATTTTTTGTTGTCGTGAAACTCGTTTTCTTGTTCAACAAAGGAGTTAATTTCAGATTCAATTTTTGGGTTTTCAAGGTCTTTCATGGAACAATGCTCCTTCATTGGAAATATTGTGATTTTTCCTGTGGGCCAATATAACTTTTATTATTAATAGCGAATTTAGTACCCAGGTCCTGATCGAGACAACGTGTTATGAACCATATCAAAGGAATAAAACCAATCATACCAGCCATTTTGTTGAACTGCGAAACTACAGATAACAACGACTTCCTTCGACAAATTTAATGTTAAGTAATAGAAATAAGCCTTTTCAGGCGGTGCAGACAATAATAGCTCTCCGCCCTCTGCATTGAAGATTTTAAAACGGTTGGTAATAGTTCTGGTTCGCTTATCGCAAAGACTAATTGGCGTGCAGGATCGACCATGGCGGCATATAAGCGAGATATGTTTAGACTTATAGTTCTTGAAGAGAAGATCCATTCGAGCATGTTTTTTCTCTGGAAAACCTGAAGTCAGCGATCATGTTCGCTCTCAATAAAAATGTTTTTTATACATGGATGATGTTGAATTTTTTGATATTGATGCTTGCTTCACTTTTTAAAACGGCCTCGAGACTCCATTGATGTTTGAGGAATTTTTTATTAAGAAAACAACCTTGAATTTAGTTTTGGATTGAATATTTTATCTGAGAAATAATAAAAATATCATCTGTTTGATTATTGATAACTTTCCTGTCTCTGTAATTATAGTATTTTAAAAGAAAAGAATTGATATATCTCATCACGGACCATAAAAATGCATCAATGTACTAAGGTCATCTCTATCTTGTGCGGTGAGTTCATTTCTCTCCATTTTATCATATTTAAACATTATGCCTTTCATAGGAGGGCCGGACTCATGTTTAATTGCCATGCTCATTAACTCATCGATATCAGATTCTTTTATTAAAGTTCTCTTTAAGAATTCAAAGAGCATTTTCTCTGCATCTTTTCTTTCTAAAAAATACATTTAGATTACTCTACTATTTTTATGTAAAAATCACCAATATAATTAGATGCGCCTTCTTTGTCGCTGACCTGTAGTTGCTCATTAAAAATGAAGTCTATACTTTATTTTTTCTATTTTCGATAGAAATTAAAACCTCACAAGCATCTTTTTCACTCACTTGAACTTTTTTAGCCGCATCAATACTCACTTCTTCCTCCTACTCTTTCATAACCATCCCCCCTGAATAAAACCTAATAAATAAACGCCCTTCTCTCTCGATAAGGATCACTCCATAATTATTAAATATTATTTTATCCATATTACTTCCATCTTTTATTTTTCAATAGTGTGATTTTTAAATAATTTAGCAAAGACTGCGTCAGGGGGTTGTGCGGGATCTTCTCAGCAAAATCTTCGAGCGGTGAATATTCTGTAGTGGTGGCGGTTTGCGCCGCGGTTGAATCTGATATCACTGAAATGAACGACGCCGATCGTGAAGATTTCATGGCCGAACCGGGTCTGAACCGCGTGATCCGCGCGGGCCATGAGATGTTCAGCCTGCAAACCTACTTCACCGCGGGCGGAAAGAAGTGCGCGCGTGAACCAACCCTGTCGGTGCGACTGTGCCTCAGGCGGCTGGTAAGATCCACTCCAACTTCGAGAAAGGCTTCATTCGTGCGCAGACTATCGCGTTTGAAGACTTTATCACCTACAAGGGTGAGCAAGGTGCGAAAGAAGCAGGCAAGATGCGTGCGGAAGGGAAAGATTACATCGTTAAAGATGGCGACGTGATGAACTTCTTGTTTAACGTTTGATTTTTTTATTGCGTGGCTAAAACACATTGTTTAAGAGTTCTGTTTTCATGCTGGGTTCAAAAGGAATGATATCGGCAGTCACAAGCTTTAACGTCTGAAAAAGATCCTCGCCTAAGCGCTCTTCAAGAGAGTCAAGAGTCTCATATTTAGCGAGAATGACAGTGCCGTTTCTTGGGATCCGTCTTCCGGAGGCCAGGATAATTCCCCTTTACGCACACCTTTTTAAACCACTTGTTGGAATTATTTATATAGTATCTCTTTTGCCACCGGCTATTGTTATCATTTTTTGGGCTCATTTGATATTAATACGCAGGGCCTGATCGAGACAATGCGTTACGCTTCATATCATAGGAATAAAACCAATCATGCCAGCCATTTTGTTTTACTGGATAACTACAGACAACGACCACTTCATTTGACAGGTTGAATGTTAAGTAATAAAAAGTCGCGCCTTCAGGAGGTGCAGACCAAAATAGTTTTTCGCCATGAGCATTGAAGATGGTCAAAACGGTTGGTAATGATTTTTGTTCGCTCAATGCAAAGACTAACTGGCGTGTAGGATCGACCATAGCGATATCTAAGCGAGGTATGTTTAGACTTATATTTCTTGAACAGTGAATCCATTCGAGCGCGTTGTTTTCTCTAATGAATCTTAAGTAAGCAATCATACATGTCCTAACTGCATAAAATTATCAACCCTTCTAAATATAAATTATATAAGACCCATGTTGAATGATGCTTGATATAATCGAACAATTCATTACGGGAGTGAGAGTATTTTTATCCCGTCCAAAGATTACTCTCAGGTTGTTACTGAAAACCCTAAAATCTGGAGCCTCATCCCAAAGGCATTTTAAATCACATTTAATATAGCAGAATGCTAAACATCATTACTATTAAAAACACCTATTAAATAAGATTCATAACGAGCGGGTTGTATCTCTTTATAAGTAAAGATGACAAAAATATCATGAATTCCTTTTGAACATTTTTTTTCTGATATCCTTAGTGGGCTTTCTTTGTATCTATAGCCCGGGATTAAACCATCTGATAACTTTACGCCTCGCATCTTACTTACCATTTTTGTTTTTTTGCAGTCCTCAAGCTTATCAAAACTTTTAGAGTTATATAAACCGAAACGAACGACAGCATCACAACATGGACAGGATATTTCTTTTTCGTTCCTTAAGAAGTCATCTTCAAGCCCATCATGGATAAGTTCTTTTCTTTTCTGAAAATTAATTAAAGTCATATTTTCCTCAAAAAACCATTTTCAATTAGTGCTTCGATCGCTTCGGATGTTTCGTATTGGGTTCCTCTGCCCGGTTGCCCAAACCATGGTATAGCAGGACCACTATCTACCGGCAACGGCTTTAGAACTTCATAAACCGAATATGGTTTGTTTAAAGTATTTTGTTGGAGGGCTCTCCCCTCGAAAGATGATCCCGCAGGGGATATAAACGTACCACTATCGTGGAAACCATCTGCATCGGTCCAACCACCGTAGCGGTCAACTTTTGTACCAGGTTTTAGAGTCGTTTTCGTTGCAGTAATAAATCCACGATTAGGAGGCCAGGCACCATCGCCCATAAATTTCTCTAATGCCGCCCAGTCTTGTTTCTTCCATAACGCGTAGGCCTTAGATGCTTGTGTTCTCGAAGAGAACTGACGCTTATTAGATTTTTTCTGAAACTCATTCCAGTCATTTTTACAACGACTCAACCCCCACGGATCCACCCACCCCAGCGCATTCGGCGCATACTGGTAAAGG
>OJWP01000065.1_pt1 | contig 45404 bp, 51 predicted proteins | sample 1600341 | NCBI WGS metagenome assembly OJWP01 (sample SAMN04436651, study PRJEB24849) | human gut metagenome | biome: human gut; feature: NICU; material: stool | host: Homo sapiens | place: USA: Saint Louis, MO | collected 2010-03-24
CCATCAGCAAAAGGGGATGATAAGTTTATCACCACCGACTATTTGCAACAGTGCCCTCTATTGCGTGACGTAGATTCGTGACGTATAGTTACTGCAACTTATTTGTTTATAACTACCGTCAGGTACAAAATTATGTCTCCCGTACAAGCTAAACAAAAGCAGCATGAACGCTACGAAGCCGTAGCGGTGCAGGTTTTGCGTGGTCGTGCCGGTTACAAACCTGCCGTGAAAAGCCGCTTCAGTAAGTCAGCTAGTAGCAAATTCGCTCATACTATCGCTTTTGCCTGATCCTGAACTTTGAGGCACAATAAACCATCATTCGCTGATGGTTTTTTTATGCCTGTTCAAGACGTTATTCCCCCCTATGAGCAGATGTACCTGCTAAATCAGCAGCTGATCTGCAACGCTGATCAGTTCAAACATGCCGTTATCACAGTTGGCGGTCAGGCTGTGCAATACTGGATATCCTATTATCATGCACAATACGGCGACAGATTGCCTGATGAGCGCCTCACCACATCTGTTGACTGCGACTACAGCGCCCGGAAAGATGATATTGCGGCTATAGCAAAAACGCTCAACGTTAAGACGTGGGAGAACAAAGACGGTCAGCCCCCATCCCTTGCGCAGTTTATGCTTATCGATCAGGATACACACGATATCAAACGGGATGATGGACGCTTATTTGCCGTACCGGATGCGCCTGACGAGCCAAATGTGGTGGATATTATCGACCGCCCCGGAGGCTTTGACCGTTCTGATTTTCAGGGGAAAAAGCTTTACCTGTATACCGCCCCGTTTTATGTAGAAGCAACGGGCCCCGGCATGCCTGAAATGAATGAAAAGGTAAGGGTATTGAACCCTGTCGCCTGTATGCGCTCGCGCTTTAGCAATCTGATTGCCTTGCGCCGTGATGCTGAAATTGAAATTGCGCGTATTAACGCGCTCAAGATCCCGTGTTATTTCTTTCTCATCGAACAGTTTGATGAACAGCCGTTCAAAGTTGCACGAGGAATCTTTATGGATTTATGGAGGCTCGCGAATGACGAAAGCTGTCTGCGCCATCAGGCCTTCTGGCATAGCTGGCAGGGGCCGCTTCTTGAAGGGCAACAAAGTAACAACATCACTCTGATTGATGTGTTGGAAGGCGTACATGTATACCTGGAAGGGCATCTTGATGACTTTGAAATACCGGAAGCCTTTGTCACCAAAGAAGTACCGCTAAAGCTCGCACAGCTGCGTGAACGCTGGGAGCGTTACGTGGTACTCAATGCTGAATGGGCAGCAAGAGGGCGCAGGGGATTTGAACGTAATCCCCGTGATGATTAGCCTCCTTTGGGCTGAAAAATTTGCGCATGTGCAAACCACCGGAGCACACGCTAATAGGCCGTTCAGAAGGTGAGCGTCAGGCCACTCTGAAAATTGCCCGTACCATGCTGCAGAACGGCATTGACCGCAATACTGTCATGAAAATGACCGGTCTGACTGAAGATGACCTGGCACAAATCCGCCACTAATCCCCCTTTCCTGGCACTCCCTGCCGGGCCATCAGTGAAAACTGGTGGGGCAGGGAGGCATCAGACTCAGGCTCAGCCTGCCAGCCACAGCGATTTAACAGTTTCATTATCCCAGTTACGTTCCCTGTCAGACGTACTGTCAGCGGATTTGTCTGTTGGCCATTGTCGTCAAAAGCGGCATCAAGGTTTGTCCGTAAGAGATAAACACCGTTTACTCCAGGATTGAGTACCAAAGCATATCGTCCGGCCCATTCTCTGTCGCTCATTACGCGGTAATTCCAGCCCATGTCTTTCGCTGTTTCCAGCGCATACGTCAGGCGGAACATGTCGTTCTGTTCAGTCAACTCGCCGCTGCAGGAGCGCCAGACATAGCCCAGTTTGTCGGCCAGCTTAGCTCTCACACCCAGCAAACGCCCCTGATTCAGTAACCACCCGATATCCTGTGCCACATCGCGCGAGAATCGCCGTTGCTTCAGTGCTGCCGCGAGCCAGCGGGTGAGAAAGAGATTTTCCTGTGCGGGAGAGAGTTCTCCCTGCTCCTGTCTGGCCAGTGCCAGCGCGACCAGTGCACACCATGCCAGATGGCCTGTTTTTTCTGTCAGCGTCATAACAGATACCTCCCTTCAGTCTTACTGATTCCCTGGTCTTAAATCTCAGTTGTTCAGCTCTGTACAGTCGGTCTCAGCTGCCATGTTGCCCCACCAAAACAGGTCACACCGACCACCTGCTCCCAGGTTTCCTTCTGCTCCAGCAGCTTCTCCAGCGCATGAAAGTCCGCGCGCGAGAGCACAATATCTTCCCGCTCGCCGGGCGACTCCAGAATATACCCCTCAGGTATCCGTGTGGCCGATTCAGCAGCCTGCCGTGAGGATATGCGGTAAAAGGTTTTGATGCATCCTCCGCGAGTGAGGGCATCGAGGATGATGCTTTCGGCAACGCGCATGACTGGCTCCGGTTAAAAGTGTTTCACGTCTTTGCCGGTGTGCAACTGGCGACGCTCATCATGCCGCGTAGTGCTTCCACAGACAACGGCTTTGCCTCATTGCCCCGGTGGACCATCGCATGGCAGTTCGGACAAGGAATGCTATGGTAAATATAACCTTCCCCTTACACTCATGAAGCTTATGGAAGAATTATTCACTTGTCCGATATGTAAACTCTCATTTGGCCATAAAGCTAGGTTGAGAAAGCATATAAAAAAGCATACGAAATCCCTTGAAAAGAATCTCGCTAAGGCCAACTCAACCAAAAAGGCTGAGCATGAAAAGATGCTTATTCAGGAGAGGATTGCAAGGACAGGTAGCGCTTTTAAAAATGAATCGGAGAGAAATAAGTACTTTGAAAGAAGGCGTGCTGAAAACCCCATATTTGATATCGATACGCCGATCAGAAAGGCCTCGTTTATAGTGAATGCCGGTGCCTTTGGTTTGGGTAAATCCAGAAAAAACTAGCCGTTTTTTTGGCAAAAGCAGATCTAATGTCCCCGTGGTGAGTATATAAAAAATTACGGGGAGCTGAGCGACCTTCGTCTAGCTCTCTTCTTGTTTTTTTGCCGCAGCGGACTCTCGCGTGCGTCAGACACAAGTGGCGCAGGGGACGGGTTTTTGATGCGCGTCAGCGCATGGGAGGCGCCATGCGCCGGAGACCCCCGCAGCGAAGCGAGGACGAAAAAAGCATTACGGCTGAAGCCGTAATAATCCCCCACACTGCTAAGCCCAGAACAAACCCGCTAAAAACGATACAGAAGCTGCTGTGCGCGGTCGGAGTGGTCACGACAAGGCGATAGCCGCAGTCGGGGCGTATCTCCGCGTTAGCGGGCCGTTAGGGCCGCTTACGAGTGTGTACGCCAGAACGAAAAGCAACACCACCCACAGCAATGACAAGATCTAGTTACAACACTCATCATTAAAAGCGATGTTGTTCCCCGGCCTTCGGCCGGGGGCGGTGGCGCTTTTCAGTGGTGGGGAGGGGCACGTGGTCAGCAAACCGGCGCTGGTCTTATGATGAACTTCCTTTTGAATGCTGTAACTAATTAAGTTCTCCGGCCGGGGCCCGTCGCAAAGCGATGGGAGCTATTTCTGATCTGAGCGACGCGGACGCTTGCGACCGCTGTAAGCGAAGGCCTCATTACTGAGTTATTCACAGGGATGGCAAAGACAAAAGATCTCCCTGCTACTTGCTATGCAGGGGATTAATAACTGGGTTAAGACTGTTTTGCAGATTTCCGGTTATCTGTTTCCGGAGTCTGTTTATTATCTGTTTGCGGATTTATGTGGATAAGTATTCAGTCACATGCGCGCTGTGGCCATGATGGTAGTAAAATCATCTGAGAAAGAGCGGAATCAGGTCGGAGACGGACTGAAGTGACAACAGTGACTGAAAAAATCCAGCACGAAAAGCCCCGGAGGGGCCGTTTTTAACGCAAATTGTGATTCGCCTGACTAATGAGGCGGGGAAGGGTTCAGAGACAACTCCAGCTGCTTCAGATGCCGGACGGCCAACTGCTCAAGTTTATCTGTAGAATAACCATAGAGCTCATTTGCCGGCAGTGTTTTCTTCAGCCAGCAGGTCATTTCATAAACCTGACGGTCCCGGGGCATTCTGGCCAGGCGGTTTGCACGCTTACGTGCGGCGCCTTTTGCCCGGCGGTATTTCAGGGCTTCACGACTACGCTGCTCATACCAGCGTTTACGCGCCCTCAGAACAGAAATCTCCTCATGCTCGCCTAACAGCCCCTCTTTAATGAGCGCCTGACGTTCCTCACATTCCCGGAGTTTTTTCAGCTGCTGTTCCTGCAGCTTCATCAAATCAACGCCCAGCATTTTCCAGCCAATGGGAGTGATCCAGACGTATTTCGGCAGTCGCTTCCGTGATTCCCTGTCCCACAGAGTTTCTTCTGATACACCAAGTACACCAAAGCGGACCTGCTCGGCGATTAATGCCGAAATCCGGCGAACAGTGACTTCCGTTCCGGAAATCACTTCCCCTCGGGCATCTTTTGGGCTGAGTTCTCTGGCCAGTCTGGACACACTCATTCCTACCGTGTGTTTGCCGGCATCGCAGAAGCTGACCAGTACTGGCCAGAGCGCATCGAGAAGACGTTGTTTTTCCGGGCGGAAAGCATACCTGCGCCCCGCGCGCTGCCGTTCCAGGACGTAGAAAGGATGCAGTGACATATGCATGCGGAGTCTGCACTGGCCCGTGGCCGGATCTTTTTCCACCAGACGGTTATAGGCATGACCCAGCTGGCCACCAAGCGCCTTATAGTGAGGCGGCCGGAACCAGGACGGGTTTTCGCATTTGGGTTTAGTGGAGTGTTCACCACGACGGCGACGGGTACGTTTCTTCTCCGGAGAAACCAGAAAAGATTCAACGTGGCCATCTTCAACGCCCTGCCAGAAACGGATCTGTTCTTCCGTATCCAGCTGACTCCAGTGTTGCGGATTGTGCTGTTCAGTCACACCATCCCGCGCTTATGTTGCACGGAAGGAGCAAATGGCACAGAAACGGGTATTGCAGTTTTCTGAGCATAAAACTATACTCCCTGCATAGAGCAACAGCTTCTATACAGTTTAAGTAGGCCCCGTTAATCTTCTCTTCCGCCAAGTTGATAAAGATTATCGGGGTTTTTGCTTTTCTGGTCCCGGGTTGATACCTCTCAGAACCAGTTCCCTGCCACCTTACGGCGTGGCCAGCCATAAAATACTAAACGATCAGTAATCTAGCACCTACCGACGAAACTAACAAGAACGTCAATCCTTAACAAGGCATTCATGCTGGTTAACAGCCTCTTTTATGAGCTTTTCAATCATCTCTGATTGCGTCACGCCTTTGGTTTCACACATTAGTCGAAATTCGTCTTTAATTTCGCTTGTGATGTACACCCGCATTTCCTTATGTGTTTCTTTTTTTCTGGCAAGATGGTTCTGCTGACGTTCTACAGCGCTCATCGGGCTGCCTTTTCGATAACTACGTCTTGCTTTCGTTGAGGAAGTAACCGCGCTTACGACCTGTGACATCTCTGCCTCCTCAAGGATCTAAAAAGGTTCGTTCGCAGAGAGTACTACAGATTTCTTAAATCAGCGACTTACTTTATGGACGTTACCCGCGTTGGCGCACGGTTTACGTCCGGGGATCATTTATGGCGGTGTCAGTATGTCTGTTTCCAGTCCGTTCCTTGCGACCAGCGGGAGGCCCAGTGGTTCAGGTAACTGCGGGCTAAGACAGGGTCATCCCAGACTACCAGCACGTTCTCTGAATTCGAACGATCAGCGGCACGGCTGAAATTGAACGAGCCGGTCTCTGTATTGCGCCCGTCAGCGACGATCACTTTGTCGTGCATAATTTTGTAGGCGCTGACTGTTCGAACTGGAATGCCCACGCTGGTCAGCAGGTTTATCGCGGCACGGCTTGCATTGTTGCGTTCGCCGGTATTAGCTTTATGGTCCAGCACGACCTTCACATCCACCCCACGTCGTTTCGCTGTGATGAGCGAGCGAACCACCTCCGGGGAGGTGAAGGAATACCCCATCAGCCGGATTTCCTGCTGCGCTGTATCAATGGTCTTCAGAACCAGCTCCAGGGCAGTTCCCTCCGGGGAAAACCCGGTATCGATGCTCGCGGCATAAACGATCGGTACGGGTGTGCAGAGGCTCAGTGTGACCAGACCGGGCAGACACCATCTGCGGACAGAACGGTTTATTTTCATCGTATTTCCTTCTCTGGATTTGTTCAGAAACGCCGGGGGCGGGGAAAACTGGCTTTTCCCCGTTCCCGGGGTTGGACAACGACGCCATGTGGAGGCGTCAGGCTTTTGTGGTCTGACGGAACCAGTTGCTGAATTCAGCCGCGGTTTCACAGCCGCTGCGCGCAAGCGCAGGATGCGTCCGGTATCCCTGCTCATCACGTTTTACTTCGGCGGCAATAATCATTTTTCTTTCTCCTTTTGTTCAGTATGCTCTGTCGTTGAATCCATACCGGTAGCGGATATTTCGTCCGTCTCAGCTTCACGGTATTTCAGAAACTCCCTGACCCTTCTGATCAGCTTCTCTGAGTCCCGGTCGCGCAGCAGCGGGATACCCGCCTGCCTCAGAACCTCTTCCAGCAGGATATCGCGCCGGATACGCTGTTTTTTCAGGTGTGAGGCATCATCCAGTTCAATCGCGCCGACGATAGCGAAGGTGCGGATATCAACGATGACCACATCGCAGTGCCACTGAGATGCCATCCGGAAGAGTTGCCACCAGGTCCGGGAACGTGGCCGGATGTGGGGAGCGAGCGTGGCGATGTCCGCCACCCGAACCTGCGGACACAGCAGCCAGCGCTTCCGGCTGGTATGCCTCAGCAATGCCCGGTAAAAATGTTGTTCCCGTGGTGTCATCAGCGTGTCGTTTCCCACCCAGACCCGCTGGCGACACAATCGCTGCTCTGCCTCTGAGGGGCGAATACCCAGGGCTTTCAGTGACATCAGGACCGGAGATGTCTTCGTTAATGCCCGTCCTTTCAGAAGTAAAACCAGAAACCCCAGCAGACTCAGCACAACAACGGTACTGCCTGCCATCATTAGTATCTTTGCCATGTTTTTATTCCCTTAAATAACAGAATAACTGCTGCTCAGTGCGCAGAATAAAACAGCTGAACATGAATTCAGCTATTTAATAAGACAGACTTAAAAGGGGGGGGGTTATTTACGGGATTTATTTATTGCGGCCTGAAGACTTTCCGACTCTGTCATCCCGGAAAATACCGTGGTATTTTCTTCCGTCGCGCCCTTCACCGGCATCACAATAATTCCCGGCGTACCGGTTAATCCTGTTGCTGTGGCGATGTCATTAATATTTTTCAGCGTGGTATTAATTTCATCAATGGTTTCCTGTCTGAACTGAATATCACCTGATGTTTTCGTGACTGTCTCTTTGGTCAGTCTGCCTTCATTTAAACCGGTTGCATAAATACCGTTATGGTATGCCAGATATGCCTCCGGCCCCTTTTCCTTCCAGACCTTCAGACCGGTTTTGGCTGCCAGTAATGAAACCGGCCATCGGCTCCCGAAGACCGGCCACTCCATGAAGAAGTAGCGCACATCCTGGTTGCTCCTGATGACCTTCTCCAGTTCTGGCGCGAAGCGACTGCACCAGATGCACTGGTAGTCAAAGAATTCAACCACCATCACCTTTCCGTCCCCGGGCCCCCAGGAGGGGATATTTTTATTACCCAGAATGTTTCCCTGTTGTTCCAGTGCTGCGGATTTAAGGCCGCGGGTCTGTTTCGCCTCCTGCTCCTGCTGAAGTGCCTCGCTCATCTGAATAAGTATCTCAGGATGAGCACGCAGATAATCCGCTGCGATTTCTCCAATTCTTTTCTCCTGGGTAGCGGAAAACGTTTTATCTGGTGCATTATCCTGAGCAAAACTGGTATTAAAAACGACAACTGAAATAAACGGGAGCAGAAAATACGATCCGAATCTGAATTTCATTTTTATTCCTTTAACAGGTTAAGTATGGATGAAATAAGTTCGTCCGCTAAAGCCGTTCAGTCTTTAGCGGAGAGGTTATAGAACGATGAATATTGTTGTGGCAGGAAATGAATTAAACGGTCTGACTCATCTTTCGTTCAGCGCGTAGCAGCTCTTTCATCATGCGCTCACTGGCGTAGCGCACTTCCTCAGAAGTGACGGTTGCGACCACATTCCCCTGCAGATCATAGCGGGAGGCTCCTTCCCGCATCCGGGACAGATAACCTGCAGACCGGGTCAGGCTTTTCAGGCACTTAATCACCTGTTTATGCGACAGCGGCAGGTCGCGCTCCGCAATATCGGCAAACAACTGTTCACGCATTCCCGTGGCCAGCAGACGTGGCGAGTTGCCATCGAACAGCTGTGGCCAGAACGCCTTCAGGGTCATGATCGCCTGCTCTGGCGGCAGCAGCCGAAGATAGCGCACCGGAGGGGGAGCCTTTGTTGCTTTGGCCGGTACGGGCTCAGCCTGACGCGCGGCGGCTTCCGCAGCCTGTTTTGCTCGTTCAAGCTTTTCTTTCTTGACCTTCCAGGCGGGTGGCGCCGACACCACCACGACCTTTTTTCGGCGTACCACACCAGGAGTGGCCGTATCAGTGGCGCTGGCACCACTGTCTGCCGCGGGTTTTCGTTTCAGGCTCAGTACAGGACGTTTTTCTTCACTCATAAGGGGCCATATCAATTAAAGCTTCAGGTCTGGGGTATACGATACGCTAACGGCATCATCGTTTCATCTCAGGAAACTGTGGACACGGCGATGATGTTCCCTTTGTCACAATTACGGGCACTATTTCTGCTCCCCGGACCTCTGTCCGGTTTTTTTTACATTGAGACAACAATCCCCAGCACCGCCAGATGTACAGCATAGAACATCACGAAGAAATGCCGCGGCCAGAAGCGCCGAACAGAACGACCGATGTCAGAACAGACCGCCAGGGTCAGCAAGGCGACCATCAGGCCGGCGATGGCCTGGGTAATATCATGGGCATTCATCAGCAACACCATGACGGCCCACAGCACGCCATACCCGATTCGCTCTACAGGCTCTTTCGCCCGACACAGTCGCCAGCTGTTGATCAGCATAAAGACCCCGGCCAGACCGTAGCTGTCGGCAGACAGAGGGAGCCAGGCCACGACAATGGCGATCGCCAGCAGAATATCATTGCGGGTCTGCAGACTGAACCAGCGCAGAGCCTGACCGGTGACCGCAAAGCTAAACAGGATATTCCCCATGTACCACGGGTATCCGATGAGAATAAAGGAGCCCTGGGCGATCAACGCCCAGCACCAGAGCTGGTTCAGCTGAGACTGGCGGATTTCAGTGTGTCGGGCCAGATTCATCCCCCAGGCCAGCCCGAACAGCGGAAAACAGCCCCTCCCCAGCAGACGCATCACCTCATTATTCCCGGCCAGCAGCAGGCCAGTATGGTCGATGACCATCAGAACCAGCGCGATGGTCTTGATGATATCGGTCTGCCCGGGTGTCCAGGTCAGCATCCTCTGCAGACTGCGGTCGACAGCGTTGAGGCGGGTTTCATATGTTGTCATCTTTCCTTTTCCTTTTATCAGCGCCCCGGCAGGGTGCCCGATTTTAATCGGGGAGGTTGCCGGGGCAGACAAGCCGCAGGCGCGTCAGTCGCCCCCGAGCGTTTTTTCACGACTGAGATCACGAACCATATCCCGCTCCATCTGCTGCAGACGGTCGCGCTGCAGGCTCTCTGTGGCCACCTGCTGAACGGCCGATTCCTGACGCCGGGTCTGCGGGTCATCTGGCAGCACCGTTTTCTCCTCTCCTGGCCGGTCACGTTCGAGACCCCGAATGACGTCCCCGATAACCTCTTTTATCTGCTCGCCCGGCTCGCCCGCTTTCTTCTCCTCTCCGGACACTTCCCGGGTCGCCTGCTCCGTCTGTCTTTCCATCTCCCGGTGCTGTGCCTCTTCTGCGGCCCGCTGTGCCAGAACCTCTGGCGGGAGCGGGATGTCAGTACCGGTATCATTGATCGGAGGATTCGGCAGGGGATCAGCCCAGATGCGACCGCCGGTGAGGGCCTCCGGGTTCCAGGGGCGGTCATCACCGGCAAGCCGGACAACCACCCCGCTGTCGGGATTATCGCGTGCAATCCTGACGCCTTCGCCCATGTTCCCTGCCAGCAGACTCTCGCCGTTGCGGCTGTTCTGCAGTGCAACGAACCGGGCTGTCTCGTCCCCCATTATCCGCCCCTCACCGCCGATGGATTCCAGCCGTCCATCCTTATCCGTCAGCGGGCTGAGCCAGATGCCGGCGTCTTTCCCGTTTTTGTCGAACGCCGGCAGCGCCACGTGCGGCTGCGGGTACTTTTTGCCCGGCGAAATGAATTTTCCCGGGGACTGCCCGCGCGCCAGACCGGACTGTTGCAGGGCGGCCCGGCCTGCGGCTGTCTCATCCAGTGGCTGCGCACGTCCGAACAGCTGACCGGCATTTTTGACAGCCCGGTCGTTACGGGGCTCCAGAATATCGTGCGCTGTGGCTTTCTCAGGTGAATTCCTGATAGCCTTTATCCAGCCCTCGCGACTGTCGGTATACACCTGAACATGCTGTTTCATACGCGATAGCCCGACATAGGCGGATTCAAAGCTGGCCATCCGTTCCCGACCACCGGCCACGCCCTCCAGTGCGATGGCATACGGTTCACTGGCCCCCTGCGCACCATGCGCGGTGATGGCGTAGGCAAGGTCGATATGTTGCTGCGCTTGATCAGCCTTCGGGTTCAGCGTGCGGGTGCTTTTGCCGTCAGACAGCGTGACACTGTCACCTGAAACGGATTTCACCTCCCACACACTGTTGGCCACATAGCCGCGTTCCGTGTCACTCTTGCTGAAGCGCATTTTGTCCCCCTGAGACACGGTAATCTCCTGCTCGCGATAGAGCGTGACACCTTCTGCCGACGCCTCCCGGGGGGAAATCAGCCGCTCCTTTCCTTCACTGTCTGTCAGGGTGATAAGCTGGTTCTCCTTATCCACGCTCCCGATACGGTGGTAGACATTATCAACCAGGGCTACAGCCCCCTTGTGAGCCGTCCAGGTCGACAGTCTGCGCAGCTCTCCGTCACGGATGTTGCTTGTAACCAGCACCGGCAGGGTGACTTCTTCTCTGCCGGTTTCGCCATTATCCCGCCGTGCGTCATGGATCAGACTGTTCAGCGCCCGCCGGTCATCATTCAGATGGGTGATAATCAGCGTCTGCGACTGCGCTTCGGGGGTTCGGCCGGTGTAATCCTTCACCAGTGCCTCATACAGCGTGGCAGGCTGACCTGCCGGCACGCTTTCGCCCTTGTTCAGCGCTTTCTGTATCGCCTCCTCCTGTGCGGGGGTGAATTCCACCACGGAATTGTCGGGTACCCAGGCGCCGTCCTGTCTCGGCACCTGCGCCGGGGTGACCTGTTCAATCGTGGTCAGCGCACTGTTGATATCCCGGTCAATCAGGCTGTAGACCGCCGGTCGCAGTTCCGGTACCTGCCGCACAATCTCTTTCATAATGGCGACGTCGGCGGCGCTGCGCTGCTGCATCAGCCGGAACGGCTGGCCCGGTGCAATGGACTGCAGCTGGTCGGTATCACCGCTGAGCACAGCGCGCCCTCCCCCGGCCGCAATCAGGGAGAGCGCCTTCGCTGTGTCTGTCAGCCCCACCATTGAGCTCTCATCGAGCAGAAACAGCGTGTTGCTGAAATCCGGTGTCTGGCCATTACGCTGCAGGAGCTGCGTGTCATGCAGGAAGGAGGCGGTAGTCTGCGCATCCACGCCGGCACTCTGCATTTCCCCGACCGCACGGTGCGTCGGACCGAGTCCGATAACGCGCGGCCGTGTCTCTTCCGGCAGCAGGTTGATGGCTCCCGTCACCGCCCGGAACTGGGTGGTTTTCCCCACCCCGGCATAGCCCTGAACCACCGTGAACCGGTCCGTGGTCTCCAGTATCATCCGGGTGGCCGCACGCTGCCCGGACGTCAGGTCTGCCATCAGGCTACCCGGTACGCTGTCCATCAGGGGGGCAACGGCCTCTTTTCCTTCCAGCACCTTTGTCAGAATGCTTTTCTCTGCATCCCAGGTCTGGCGGGAAATCAGCAGGTCATTGCCCTGGCCGGGCGCCACCGGCACATTCAGCAGACTGCCGGCCTTAATCTGCCGCCGAATGGTACTCTCTATCTCCGTCATCGGGACCTTGCCGCCGCCGGTTTCCAGCGCGGTGGCCAACAGTTGCGGGCGCGTGAAGGTCAGGTTCTCGCTTTCCAGCAAGGGAATGGAAAGGTGAATGGCCTGCTCTGCGGGAGTGTGCAGCCCGGCTTTCTGTGATGCGATGGCCGCATCCAGGTCTGTCTCGCCGGAACGGGCCTTCAGCTGCTCAGACACCACGCTGAAGGCGGTATGTCGCGCCAGCTTTTCCGTGGTCCGGGCCACATCCTGGGCGGAATAAAGACGGATATGGCTCCCGCTCTGCGCCAGCTGATTCAGCGTGGCGTTATCCAGCTCGCGTTGCGTCACCGAGACAAAGACCGTCGCCGTTTCGCTGACCGAGCGGCCAGGACTTTCCACCCATCCGTGCCCGACCTTGATACCGTCGAACGGGCTGCTGCCGACAGAAAGCGACTGGGTGGTTTTCTGGCCGGGACGCTGCACCGTCAGCTGCCCGGCTTCCGCTTTCAGCACCGTGACGCTCTCGCCGCCTTTCAGGCGCGTGTCGGGGATTTTCCCCAGCACGGCCAGACGTTCACCTTCCGCCACCGGCAGTTTGTCGGCCCGGAATAACGTCCACTGGCTGTCGACGGCAGAAACTTTCAGGTCCAGACGCTCCCCCTCTTTGCCTCTGAGCGTCAGCATGTTGCTGCTGGCGGTCACCCGGTCGATGACAAAGCGATCATGCTTTCGGGTTTCCGAGTCCCACCGCTCCATCACCATCCCCTCGCGGTAGTAGTCGCGCACGCCCCGGCTTTTGCTGTCCAGCCACACCGGCGTCAGGGCGGTGACGGTTATCTCTTTCGCCCCCAGTACGCCCTCGTTTTTCAGGGTGTCGCGGATAACGTTGTTCAGGGCATTCTGCTCGCGCGTGCCGCTGATTTGCGCCACGCTCTCCTGTCCCTCGCGTACGCTGACAGCAAATTCCTGTGCCAGCCGGCTGTAACGAACATTTTTGTCCGGCTCGCTGATGATATCTGCCGTCGTCTGATTTCCGCCCTGCCAGCGGTACGTGTTCACCCCGCTCTCTTTCAGCACGGTCAGCGCACTGCCGGTCCCGCTGCGTTTGCCGCTGTCGGACAGCAGGACCTGCACGTTATGGCGCATGGCGCCGTCGAGCAGAGAAATCGTCTCCTTCAGGCTCAGCTTCTCCGCCTGGTCGACAATTAAGGACCCACCCGGGATAAACGCCGTCCCGTCCTGCAGGGCAGATTTGCCTGTGACGGTTTCTCCGGCCAGTCGCGCATCCCCGGCGAGAAATTCCCGTGAGCGGTTATCGGCCGCAATAATGTGCACGTCCCGACCCTGCTCCCGGGCCATGAGGGTCAGTTCAGCCACCCGCTCACGCTGGCCGGCCGCGCCGCCCTGACCGGAGACAATCCCCATTGCCGGCCGGTCCTGCGCCAGCACGCTGACGGCATCGCTGAAAGTCGCCTGACGCACCACTGACGCATCAGGCGTGACGGACACATGATTCTGGCGCTGCACTTCCTGGCTCAGGGCTTTGACTGACAGTTCGTCGAGGACATGGATGTTTGACGTGAAGAGGCCTTTCTCCCGGTCGAGCGGGATCAACTGTTCGCGTTCAATGGCCGCATCGATGCCCGTCCTCGCCTGCTCAAACACGCCGGGTCTGGCTTCCAGCTGGCTGACCGTACGGGCCAGCAGGTCGGCATAGGTGAACTGCACTTTGCGGTCGCTGAGACCGGCGATAGCTTTCGTGACCACGTCGCTGATATCCGGACCGTCGGTTTTCACCGGACTGACGGGCGCACGGGCGATTTCTGCGGCGCGCTTATCGGCATCCTCGCGATAGCTGTGAATATCGAAACCGGTCTCTTTGAGGGTGTTCACCCACTCCACCATTTTTTCTGACGGATCGAGGGTTTCTTTCGATTTACGGGTATCCAGTGTGGCCACATCGCGGGACTTCAGGGAGGCATCAGGGCCAGCAGCCTCCCTGACCTCCTGACTGCGGGTGGAAAACGGCTCAACCGGCACATCTTTCATCTCCCACATGCCGTGTTTGCCTGTCACTTCCGTCTCGTAGCCGAGTTTCTCAACGAGAGGTTTGAGCATCTCCCGGTAGAGTTTCCCGAAGGCTATCTGACTGGCGTACACATTCTCGATAAAGCCCGTTTTACCCACCGTATCGGTGCCAAGAGACTGCCACTTGTCCCCGTTCTGCGTCGCATTGATGACCACGGCATGTGTGTGCAGCTGGGGCTCCTGATTGCGGTTTGTGTCGTGATTAAATTTCGCCACAATCAGATTACCGGTCAGCACGGTTTCGCTTTTTCCGTCCGTCATGACCCGGGTCGCCGCCAGCGTTTCCACCTGTTTTACGGCTTCGGTGACGGCCTGATTATGGGCATCAATCAGGCGCTTATCCCCACCAATCATGGCCATGACAGACACGCTCTTAGGGGCGGAAAAGGTCAGGTCATAACCTGGCCGGTGTTTGTTCACACCATCCTGCATCCGGGTCAGGTCGCTGCCGTCAGGGAGTTTTCCTTTCAGCAGGTCAGTGAACACCTGCTTGTCCACCTTCCCGTCAAGGCCCAGCGCTTCCGCGCCCTTTCCCTGCCAGCGTTCATCCATAGATCCGATAACGTAATAGTTATCCTTGTCTGTATAGTAATTGCCTGCGCTCCCCGCCGACTTTACCGACCCAATCGACATCATCAGAAGTTTCCTCCGATTTCGATATCATCCTGCTCGCTGCGGCTGTGGTTGATATTGACCTCTTCGCGTCGCTGCATATCCCGCTGTATCTGTTCACCTTCCAGCCAGGCGTCATAAGCCTGCATGTCTTCAATTACACCATCCTCGTTCATTCCGGCCGGCAACATATTCTGGTCCGCCTCGACAGGCTGCTGCGCCAGTTCCTGCGCCGTCCCCCCGGACGTTACAGCAGACACATCGGTGGCAGCGGCCACTGCTGTAGCACCGCTCGCCGGCACCACAGGCCGGGGCCGGGTTAACGGCACGGTTGTCACCCGCATAACAGGCGTAGCTGGCTGAGGTGTCACTGGCGCGTTACCGGACGCTTCAGCAGGTGGCGTTTTTTCCGATGGCGTCGCGTTGACCGGCGTCGGTATACGGTCTCCCGCCGGCTTAATTGCTTCAGGCGAATTGCCGGTATCGCCTTCGTCTTTAGCGACCTCGTCCGGGGTAAACAGCATCCGGGCATGGCTGCCTTCAGCCTCGCGGGCTTCCAGCTGAGCACTGAGTCTTTCATCCATGCGAGTATCGAGGCGGCGCTGAATAAAGCCCTCGGCGATTTTCGGTCGGGGCTTGTATTTCAGGGCCAGTTTTACCGCCGGATACGGCCCTGGCAGGGTCACGTAGCAGGACAGGTCCGGGAGTGTCTGAATATCGGAGTAACTGACCAGTGTTTCTCGTTCTTTCTCCTTGCCTGTCGACACCCCGTCACGCACCGGGTCCGCACCGTAGGAATACTGCTCACTGGGTTTGAGATATTCCCTCTCTCCAATTTCGCCGGCGGCGAACTCGGCAATCTCCTTACTCGGGGAACGGAAGAAAGCTCGTGTGTTCATCACGTCAAACAGTGTGGCTGCGGGTTTCACGCCATAGATATCTTCCAGCTGGGCATAGGACTGGATTCCGAACACATAACAGCCACCAAATTTTCGGGCTTCCGGCAGAATTTCAACCAGGTCTGGCAGCTTGTGCAGCGTGGGAAGTTCGTCAGCAAAAATCCACACTCGCCGGTTACGGTTCTCCCCCATCGCCAGCAGACCACGGATGGCAATCGACAACCACATCGAGATAACCGGCTTCAGGGAGGCGTGCGTATCGGCATTCGAGGAGATAAACAGCCAGCCGTTGGGCTGGTCCTCACGGACACCGCGCATCCAGTCCCGGATAGTGAACGGCTCGCCGTTCTTTTCAATCCCCTGCAGGTAGCGGATGGCCTTGACGTAGTTGGTCAGCACCGCACGGATGGAGATAGCTGTCTTCTCAATTTTCTCCTCGACCAGGTTGGCGGCCGGGGTGTTCTGCAGGTACGCACGCAGCTTATCGATTTTGATGGACAGCATGGTATCAACCAGCTTTTCGTAGCTGCGGTCCTTGTCCTCGCGCATCAGGTAGGCGCCTTCAGCGAAAATGGTGCGTCCAGAGCCCTGCCAGAACGGATCTTCCTTCGTGCCCATCGGGATAAGGGTGTTGGAGATGTTGTCGAAATCCGGCAGCGTCAGGCACTCTTTCCACAAATCCCAGGCCGCACAGCGCGAATCCAGCGGGTTGAGGATTTTATCCAGTGACGGGTCGTAATAGCTTTTGACGAATTCGCAGGAACGGTCGTAAATAATCGCCATATCGCCACGTGCACGAACGTAATTCAACAGACGGCGTATCACTTCGGATTTACCGGAGCCGACGGTGCCGTGGAGACAGAAGTTCTGGATTTCGGAGTTAAGTAATATCGGCAGATCGCCGATTTTAATATCAGAGGCCACCCCGTCGCGTTTTATCTGGCGGGCTACGTCTTTTGGTTTATCAGAAAGCTGGCGCCCCCCGGTATCTTCATCCTCGCTCTGCTGTTTCCCCTGACGACCCAGCACCCAGCTGGCGACAAAGAACGTCACCACGCAGACTGTCAGCGACACAATGGCGGCAAAAACAAATGCCGTCCACAGCTGTTCACCGCACCAGATGGTATATTTATCGGCAAGAATTTGTTCCGCATTATATTCCAGCGACTTTCCGTAATAGTTAATCGTATAGACCGGCTGGGAACGAATAATATCGCGCATCGGCGCCAGCGTGGTACACCACCAGTAGACGCAGCCGTTCACAAAGGTCTGCCAGCTGAGCCGGTACATCAGCATCAGCCCACATAACACCCAGAATAAAATAAACAGCACGTAAAATATAATATTGGCAATCTGACCAAACATGCGAAAGCGCATATTGGCAATCTGACCACCTTGCGTCATATCTTTGGCATTAAAGCTCATAGTTATTGACCTTAAATACAAAAGCAAAGGATTGTTCCGTCCACGGTCGGCAACGCCTCACAGATGCACAAATAAATTGTGCAACTGCTCACCGTTCTGAGGAGAACTAAGTTGATTAAATGTCGATATAACCTGAAAAATCAGGGGCAATATCAGTCTGACCCGGTATACCCGGGCCGTGAGATAGAAGACTTACAGAATATTAGCGATGGATTTCACATCCTCCCCAGCATAGCATTAGCGGTTCTATTCATGTCGACTGTAACCATAGGGATTACCCCCAACGTCTACGCCCCCAATCATAGGAAGACCCGTAGCAGGATTGTGCTCATCAAGTTTTATGCTTTCATATCCGTCATCATTCCTCAATGCTTTAGTTTTACCTACGGATTTAAATGATGTAATAATAGAGGCCATTGCATTAAGTTTATAAGCATTAAACCCAATATTTACACATACGCTCAAAACGATTACAGACCCTATTGTAATCAATGTAAAAAAAACAAAACCAAAAGGAGCAAGAGCACAAAATACAACAACTAACAAATACCACAAAAGAAAGGTGGAGACATAACGCCTTAGTTTTTTAGAAAAAAATGAATACATCTCAGAATATATTATGAAACCGTAAGGAACAGAGAGATACAATGATCTTGCGTTGAATGAAAAAACAATCGAAAAAAAACCAAGAATAACAACAGCAATAGTAGAAACAAATAAACCAAGCCTCTCCTCACTAACCAACTCACTGAAATGCAGCTTTACACTAAAAATTAAAAGAGGCCACAGTGCAAACCAAAGACACATCATGATCCCTGGCCACAAACAATGCCATATTGAGAGTTTCCTTAAGCCTTTATAGCTCAACACCCTTTTTAAAATTCCCAATTCGCGATTAACAATATCATTTGTTATCATATTCCCCTCTCATGGTCTATGGAAGCTTATCATTTAAGTCCTTAGACCTTCTCAGTGCGTTCTCTCTAAGTTTTTCCGTAGTATCGCTTATTAACGTAGTTCTCTGACTATCAATTTCTTTATTATATTGACCTGTAAAATTATTTCCTGCTGTTTTGTGGTGGGTTTCCAGATCGGTCTGCTGTTTTTTGACCTCTCCCTCCTGCTGCTTAATTCCCTGTTGGCTTTCTCGGTGTGCCTCTTTGTTTTGAGAAACCATCGTATCGACTGTATGACCCACATTATCCTTAATTCCGGCATTATGCGTCATGTCATCAATGCTACCACTGTGCTGGCTATAATCAGCCTCTACGGAACCCGCACCTCCTCCACCAGATACATTAGGCATTCCCTGACCAATACTCCCTCTCGCCTCCTGATAGGCGCCATCCACTTTAGGCTCTACCTGCGTTTTAACAAATTCTCGCGCCAGGGCTTCGCGTTGTGCAGCAACTTCCGGAGAACTGGTGTTGGTCAGAATGGTTGCAGCGTCCTGTGGCGCACGTTGCTGAACAAAGCTCGCAAACTGCTGCGTCAGATTCTCATTCATCTGACCACTTATACTTTCAGTACGTGAAGCCATTTCACTGTATTCATGGCTACGTGTACGACTATTCGTGTATTGATCATAACTGTTTTTTGCGCTGGAAAGTGATGCGGCAAACTGGTCAACACGCGAGCTGGCATTATTATCCGTAATATTGCCTGATGTAGTAGTTTTTCGGCTGGTAAAGTAATCTGATCCTTCTTTAAAATCTTTAGCTGCCTGACTACTTATATCATGACGACTGTCTTCTGAGTTACGCCCAGATTGTCCAACCGTATCCGTTGAGCCGGTACTAGCAGTTCCATTAATTGAAGCTTTTCCACCGACTTCCGCGCGTCCTCCTGTGCCGAAAATTTCAAAACCACCACTTGCTTTAGCGCTGCCATAAACTTCACCAGTGATCGAACCTCTTGTATTTTCATCCATAAGATTCTGGAAGGATTGCTCGTTACTGATGTTATTGGCTTTAGCATTAGCAACAACTGCATTCCACATTTTACTTCTGGCCATTGAGTCCTGTGAGGACTCAGTAGTGTCGGCCCCACTCGTCGTCGATGCACTGCTCCCCATATTTGTGCCAAACTGTTTCAGGCTGTTCCATGCACTTGTCACACTGCTGTTATAGCCATGTAGTGCGCTTTCCGCCTGAACATCGGATTCCCGGGCCATCTGTTGATTGGCGCTGGCCAGTTGCCGGCTGACGTTAATTTCTACTGGCAGCTTAGAGGAACGAGCCTCCCAGAGCATGGTCCCGTCCCCTGTCTGTGTCTCCGTGCCCCCATTCCCCAGCTGTCGGGTCATCTGCCCAAACGCGGTGGAACTGTTGGTGCTCCAGCTGTTCCCGCTGACATTGTCCGTCTGCATATTTGAGAACGAATAGTTCCCGTCCACTACGCTGGAGGAGGCCTGCGACGTGGAGCTGAGGCCGGACGAAGCAAAGTGGCTGTAGGCGCTGGAGAAACCTGCTCCCATACTTTTAATCATCGCCCAGCTGAGCGGGGGGATCATCATCGAGATATAGCCCGCAGTGGTGGCAATATCCGAGTTTTTGAGCTGCAGCTGAGAGAGCTCTGAGAGGACCACCGGCACCCCATTTTGTTTCGCATAGTAAGCCATCGCGCTGTTCAGGATAGCGTACAGTAGAGGCCACGACTGCAGCCACATCAGGGCAAAGACATAGCCCTTCAGCACCTGCATGGTCATCATGTTGAACATCGCCGCCATGACCATGATCGGGAACAGGCCAAACATAATACCCAGTATCACTGTCTGCATCATGGGCAGAGAACGCAGCGCCTGATGCCCCATTGTCGCCTGGGCCAGACGTTGTTTTTCCAGCGACGAGGTATTGGCAATGTTCACCAGGCTGGCCGTATCGCCACTGCGGGCTGCGTAGCTCTGGATTCCGCTGCGCAGGGCATTCATCGTCACGTTCTGGCGGATAATCTGCCCTGCATTCTGCCCCGAACTGTAAAAGAAGTTGTAGCTGTCACCGATCATCTGGCTGAACAGCAGGTCCGGGTTAGGTTTACCCCCAAAAAGCTGGCGCACATAGTAGCTCCAGGTCTTCCCGCCGGTCTGGGTATCCAGCGCCAGGGCTGATTTCAAATCACGGGAGGCTTCCTGGCAGGTTTTAAACTGATTGTTTTTGTCAAAAACGCCGCGAAGCGGGCTGGGGTTAGAAAAAATAATCGTGTAGGGGTCAGACGAGTTCAGTAGTTCCTCAAACGTATACTTGTGATTGAGGAAAATATCGCCCATCACGCAGTTCTGGACATAGTCTGAGAACAGGGTGGTGATTTCCGGGTTCTGCGAGATAAAGTCGGTGCTTTTGGCCACCAGGTTCCCGCCAAATAACATTCCCGTTTTGCTGTACGTCACACTGTCCGGCAGGGCGAAAATCATCTCATAGCTCTGCACCAGAGCATTGCCCACACGCGTGGTCAGTGACGCCGGAATGGCCAGCCCAATTGGCACGTTATCAACCTGATAGACCTGGGACACATTGCTGTAGTCGATAATCTGCACCGGTTTGCGGATGACGACCAGCATCGAGACCAGCGTCAGCGCAAACACCCAGCCGACCAGATCCATGATGTTGTGTTTTTTCACCCAGCTGCCGGCGACGATCAGCACGGAAAAAGCAATGCACATTTTCTCAATAGAGGACCAGGTACCGGTACTCATGAAGGCGGAAATGGCATTCAGGTTGCCCCTGAACCAGTCGCCGCCGGCTATCGTGTAGATTTCCAGCATCAGAGGCTCCCTCCGAAATGGTAGTTGTTCTGGTAACGGGTCATCATTCGGGCAGACACCTGCTGGCGCATGTAGCTCATCTGCCGGTCAACGACCAGCAACGCGTCCTGCTGGACCTGGACCCGGGACTGGAAGGCGGCTATCTGGACACTCGCCTGATTCAGGTTTTCGAGGATCATATCCATCGTTGACTGCGGGTAGTTCCCGGTGGCCACCATCGTCCTCGCCTGCTGGATCAGCTCCTGAATGTACTGCAGCAGGATGTCGTAGCCGATATAGTCCGTCAGCTGGTAAAGCAGGGTATTCGAGACCCCGAGCATCTGCGGGTCAACCAGGTATTTAAAGACCGGGATGGTAGTGCTGGAAATAAACCCCCTCTCCTGTTCCGTCAGTTTTTCATCCGCCACAGCCTTGTTCTGGATGCTGCTCAGTAGCGTGGAAATCTGGTTCTTCAGCGCCTTGTTTGCGGCTATAGTGACCGTCGCATCCGCAACCACCTTGAGACATTTATCGGAATCATTGCAGTGGTAAATTTTTGCTGATCCCCCCTCCATCATCGCCTTAATCAGGTCCTGATCCGTGGTCCGTGCCGGCAGCGGCGTAATTTCACTGTTTTCCCCAAAAATCAAGGTGCCGGTCAGGGTCATCACAAACTCTTTCAGCTCTTTGTTATCGTCGAAGAGCCGGTTTTTGGACAGGGAATTCCACATGATGTTGATGTTTTTCATGACCCGCTCTTTGTCCTTGTCGCTGGCCTTATCCTGCACCTTGTCCATCTGGCCGCCAACCGAACACCCCTGACGGGAAGCCGCCCAGTCGGCAAAGATATTGCTCTCACCGGCGATGTCCTGGCAGACCTTCTGCTGGGCTACCTGGGTACGAGGAAACAGTCCCCCGACGATCCCCTGTGCCGCCTGGCAGCTGCTGAGGTTCATGCTGTTGATATCGCTGGCCATCTTCTGCAGGAAGTCTTTTGCGGTTTTGATTTCCGGTACAGTGGTCTGCAGCGCGAGGTCAAAGAAGTAGCCCGCAGCATTGGACATGATTTGTTTGCCGAAGCGCTGCAGCTGCTCGCTGTTGATAAAAGAAAACGACCCGAGGTAGGCATCGATGCCGCCACAGCCGGCATTAATATCCGGCAGGGTCATACTGACCAGCTGAATGGTTTTCACCTGCGTCCGGGCATACAGCGAACCGCCAGAGGCATAGCCCGCGGCCTGCCCCTGCCAGACCTGCGGCTGGCTGGTATTGGACGCGAACCCCAGCTTATTGAAGAAGTTATTCATGTCGCCATTGACATCAGCAGAAGCCGGGAGAGAGACCCCCACCAGAAAGCCACCTGCCAGCGCAGCCATCTTAATTTTGTCCATTCCCCGGAACCTCCATCATCTGAAACACCGTATCCATTCTGGCCATAAAGCCCTGTGCATCCGTGGCCCCCTGCAGAATCGGGTATGCCGCCAGCGTGTTCACGTTGACCAGAAACGTGGTCGGCGTGGCCACCGGAATATTCGGGAAAAAGGTCTGCATCACGTCAGGCGGTGCCGGCAGCGCTTCGGGAAACGCTTCATCCCCCTGCCCGTCAATGGTGTAAGAGAACACGGAGAAACCATACTGGCCTGATAACTGCTTCAGGACCGGGTCAAACTTGTGGCAGTACGGGCAGTGTCCCTGCATAAACAACACCACTTTCCAGTCGCTGAGGTTGACCTGTTTGCCGTTGCTGAGCCGGTACCAGCGGGCCTGAGAGACCGGCTTCGCAGACGCAGATACGCCAGCGGATGTCGCCGGAGCCGCGCCAGTTATGCCCTGCGGGTCCCAGAGTGATTTCACGTCATCCAGCGTGCCAGCGTGGGTAACGGAAGACCGTGAAAATGCCAGTAACAGCAGCGTCGCGACGCCAGCGTTAATTATCTTCAGGTTGCTTTTCACGGGCTTTCTCCTGTTTTTCAGCGTCAGCAATGAGAGCATTGAGAATGCGGTACCCTCCGAACACGACCATGCCCAGCCCGAATATTTCCCCGGCCTGGACGGCCAGTTCAGGCTGCTTCCTTACCAGCCGGGCGATAAGGTGGAAAAATACGCCCACGGCCAGCACCCACATCCCGGTAATGTCTAAATCGGGAAAACGAATCTTTCGCATGACACGCTCCTTAAAAATTGGGTTTAAAGTCGCTGGAGACGTAGAGGAACTGTTTCGCCAGGTCGTCCTGGCTAATAAAGCCGTAACTGAGAGGCTTCACCTGGCCGCTTTTCGGGTTGACCAGCATCATCGCCGGGAAGTACTTCACGCCGAGCTGCTGTGACTGGCCCTGGTCCATCCGGCTGTCAGGGAGCAGGGGATTCACCACGCCGTCAACTGAGACCGGTATCACGCTCAGGCCGTAGGTCTCGCGGAAGTTTTTGATGACCTGGACCAGTTGCCCGTCAATGGCCTCCCGGCCGCGGTAGAAAAACATCACGCCATAGTGCTGAGCCAGGGAGGAGATCGCCTTGCGTTGCTCGGCGTAGTCGGCCGCAAGCTGGTTTTTCACGGTGCCGTTGTAGTGGCTGTACTGCAGGTTGTAATCGAGCTCCGGGTTTTCCAGCATGGCCTTCTTCGCGCTCATCGAGAACAGACCGGCCTGCTGCGTCCAGTAGTTCTGCAGCCGGAAATACTTCACGAAATTGTCAGACGACGGATAAAGAATGGCTTCATACAGCGACCGTTTGGTGGCGCTCTGCAGTTCGGCGAGTTTTGCCATAATGTCCATTCTGGCCGGCGGAGCCGCAGGCATGGGCGGCGTATCCGGCTCCGGTCTTTTCAGCTTTTCGTTGTACCACTGCCAGCCCGCGTCTTTTGCGTAAGCCGGCATCAGGGTGCAGCAAAGGCACCCCGCCAGCATGGCGGCATGTATTGTTCGCATGGTAAATACCCTTTTATGAATTAACGCGGCTGGCGTGACAGATGCTGATAGACGCTGTACTTATCAAGAAGACGCTGTGTTTTTCCTGCGTCATTGCGGGCTTCAAAGCGATACCCGCTGCAGTACAGGGGAAGCGAATTCATTTCCAGGTTCACCCGCTCCCCTCCTTTAACCACCCACGCGGCCTGAGAAACCCGGTCACACTGAATACCCCAGGCCCGGTTGGTGGTCATAAACGCATTAATCTGCTTATCGCGCCACAGGCTGTACGACATGACACAGACCAGGAAGACGACAAACACGCCGACAAACAGCATCACCACCCCGTATGATTTTTTCTCTTCCATGCCCCCCTCCTGGTAACATCGTGAAAAACAGTGGCATAGGCTGAGTCATCTTTTTTTCTCCTTACGACTGGTTTTTATCAGTCCCGCCAGAGCAGAAAAAAACAGGTAACTCACCAGCCAGAAAAAACCGACCATGAGAATAAAAACCACACTCTCAATATAATCACTACCTGACGTCCCTCTGACGGCATCCCATGAGAAATACAGCACAGGGGAGATAATGATTATTGTCAGCAGTAATCTCACTACAAAATCGACGGCAGGATATTTATGAAAGTTAATTTTCATGGTTGTGTTCCTTATTGCTGTTATCCTCCTTCACCTTCAGCCCGGCCTTACCCGCGGGTAAACTATCAGCAAAGCGAGTAGTGCATTCCTCTGCACCTTTTGATGTGAATAATTCGGGGTCATCCTCCCCGATAATATAATCGGGGTAGGTAGTAAATCGAATATCAGAGTGTTCGTCATAGTTTAACCTGCTATCATCCCTGAAAAAATCAACCCCTCCCTTATTTTTAAAGCGTTCCGCATCCTCACCTGATACTTTCATAACCAGCGAGTCGGGGTCGACCTCCCACATATCACGAGTATCCAGCATTGTCCGGATAGCTTTAAATTCAGCTTCAAATCGTAAACTTTTCAGACCGGTGGCGTACATGGCAACCCGCCCATCCATTTTTGTTTTATTTCCACTTTGCTCCGTAACCGTATACCGGGAAATCATTCTTATTTTTGTAAAAAACGTTTCATCTGTTCTCTTACACTGAATGACAGTGCCGGGCATCTGCATTGAATACAGCTTTTCGAGTTCCTCTCTGCTTGCGGCATTTGAAAATGGCATTATTAGAATAAAAAACAAAACCGTGGCGGACCTGACCAGTCTATTCATTTAAACCATCCTTATTATTTTCAATACGGGACAACGTGATGACATAAAAAACAAGCGACAGTGCCCCCATCCCCATACACTCAGCCCCGTCCCGACTGGAGAGCAGAGAAAACGCGACAGCAACTGTTGCCTGTGATGTCAGAGCACCGAAAAATATCAAGATCAGGCTGCGGCCTGACATGAACACAGCAAGGATGAATGGAATTAAAAACAAGGACAGCAGCTGAAATATCATCATAAATGACGCTGTCATTTTATCACCTTTAAATTTAATTATTCAGAAATCACTTTGTTGAGGACTGCGTGAGAAGTTCTTTTATGCGTTGTTTTGTTTTATCAGTCAGCTCACTGTTATCCGGTATTTTCTGGTTATTTATCAGGTCCTCCATGAAGTTCGTAAAGTCCAGCTGATTAAAGTTAATGCCCTGCAGTTCTGCTACCGTGATCCCCCGGCAGTCCGGACTGCTGGCACCACCGAACCCAATATGCAGCTGTCCGTTACGGCCTTGCTCCTGGACTATCTGAGCCAGTTTTGAGTCAAACTGGCAGTAACTGCGTTTTTTCTCCAGGCAGATCCCCAGTACCTTCTTCGAGCAGAACTCACCAATACTGACTGTCAGCTTGTTGGTTTTCGCTTTGGCCAGCGCCTTCTCTTCGCTGCTGCAGCGTGCCAGGCCCACATCCTGGCCCCATCCGCTGTCCTTGCAGCAGTTGCTGAAGCCTGCAGCGAACTTCTTACAGAATTTTGACTTGCCGGTGAATGCCCTGACGTCCACCCCGTTCAGCGCCGCAACATCTTTACCCGCAGCGGCCAGCGCCGCGAGCTCCGAAACTGCCTGTCCAAAGCCGTTGTTCGTGCCGCTGACCGCTTTATCGCATTCACCATCAAGGCAGAATACATCCCCGCCGCAGATCATCTGCTTACCGCTGGTCCGGGTTTCGCAGGAGTATGTGGCATACTCATGCAGACAGGTCCCGTCTTCACCGGTGAATGCACACTGACGTGAAGAGAGCGTGCAGGCTGTATTGTTCATCAGGCTCTCACAGGAGCCATGATCCGCAGGCTGTGTGAGCCAGGTGTCCTTGTATTTCCAGCATGCTTCTGTGAAGGAATACGCCTTCCCGCCCAGGTTGAGGGTTTTTGTCCCGCCCGGGCTGATACATTCTTCACCTGTTTTCGTGCCTTCGTCCTTGCTGAACGGACAGCTTTCAACCCAGACCACCTCTGGTGCAAATACGGTTTCCGTCTCCTCCATGACCAGTATGACCGTCACCTGAATGGATTTAACATTCACTGATGGCTGGGTTTTCGACGTTTTCGTTACCGGAAAGATCTGCCCGGCGACAACGTTCCGGTCCATGCCGAAAGACTGATGTATTTTCCCGGAGCCATCGTAGTAATGACTTGTACAGTGTGTGTTCTGGCCCCCGGAGCACGTCGTCACCGTATTCGGCCAGGTCATCACATCGACAGGGAATGTTTTATCAAAGAGGCTGATGTTTTCACTGACTGCAAGCTTACAACTGTCTCTGACCTTTCCTTCGTTGTCACATTCATTAATCCAGGGAACCGGCAGAGGTTCACCGTCAACAGACACGCTGAGCAGACGCCCTGTCGACGGGATGGTCAGCGTCCCGCTCCATCGGGTGCTGTTTCGGGTGAAATTCATCGGGACAGCCTGCTGGTAGGTACGACTGACCTTTTGCGTAGTGGCGTTGTCTTTCAGCGTCGCCTCCCGCGTGCAGAAGTTCTCCACCTGCAAATCCCGCTCGCACGTATGGTTCGTGAACTCGCTACGATTAACCACCTGTGCTGTACAGGCCTGACCGGTATTTCCCACGATGGAATCGGCCCTGGCCTCGGTCTCTTTTGCCGCCTGAATAAACGGCGCATCGGTTGAAATACTGTCCGGGGGACGATTAATGAATGACTCCGTGATGGTGCTTCCGACATCACTACCGGCCCATTCTGCTGCGGAGTCGCTTTTCAGGTTACTGTCACCGCTGGCGGAGACGCCGCCGTAATATTTCGTCTGCGCCGGTTTGCTGGTATACCCTGGCAGCGTGTCAGCCCCGTTGAAGTTTTTCAGGGCATCCAGTCCGCCTCCCTGGACCTGTTTTGCAAAATCCGAACCGGCTTTGTAATCCGTACCGCTGTCGGCACAGACCGGTAATGCAAACCAGATGAAGACGCTCAGAACTGACGCGTGCAGCGCCAGGATGACCGGAAGTTTTTTCATTTTTCCCCTCCGAGCATGTGTCGGGCCGTCTGTGCGCAGTCCCCTTTCTCAGCGACCTTCTCCAGAGCCTGTTTCAGCCTGATATTGCCATGCACCACGTCGAAGCCGGCCTGACAGCGCACCACCAGGGCCGGCACGCTACGGATGTTGTACTGCGTATACAGCGTCGGGTCGATTTGCACACCGTCAGTCACCCCATCGTTCACCAGGTGCATCACCGCAGCCGTGGTCGCTTTCATATCGTTGTTGACCAGCCCTCGCAAGGTAGTGGGGATGCTGTACTGCCGGGTCTCATGCAACATCCGCTTCAGGCCATCTTCCGGTATCGAAAAGGAGACAAAGTACACCGCCCCTTCTTCTGGCTTTGCCTGGTTTGACGCCTTCTGCTGGCTGGCCAGATTGTCGATAAACTGACGGTCAGCGCTGGCGAGTGGGTTACGGTTAATCTGCGCTTCCAGTTCCTGCTGCAGCTGTTTGTCCGGATGCTGACGTAACTGTTCACTGAGGTTTTCCTGCTGTTTCAGCCACTCCCTGTCTGCCGTAGTCGGACTGCCTGGGCTACCGGCAGCGACGACTGGGCCTGACAATACAACCAGCGTCATTAATACATTCTTTAACTTCATCAGAGACTCCGTTCAGAGGTAGACACAGTTACGTTTACGCCACATCAGGTAGCCGTAGTTTTTCCGCGTGTTGGGTGGATTTCTGCCCGCCTCCCAGCGCATCACACTGCGCCCGAGAGGGTGGCACTGACCGCTGTCCGGATACATATTCACCATCTGATAGCGCCACCGCTCTTTTGGGATGATCGGAGACGGGTATTCGTAGCAGACCGCCACATCTGCGCCGACGGTCTCCATGATTTGCCCCTGCCGATGAAGCTTGTAGGCCATTCGCTCACTGAGTAACAGCGATGACTGCAGGGGACTGGACTCGTTGCTGGCCCAGCCGGAGAACGGGTACATCGAACCCTGAGAGCCGGCGCACCAGAACAAAATATCGAGTGGTTTGTTGAATGCACTGGCAATCGCATCTGCCGCACATGCGCCCTGGGCGATCGGGTTAGCAAACAAAATGGCTTCCGGATTCAGAATGGTGGTCAGGCTGCTGTCCACCCAGGTCGGGTCGATTTCGGATAAATAGGCAATATCCATATCGCCTCCTTCCAGGCACCCGGCTGAGGTAATGATGTTCAGCCAGTAGGTCAGCGGATACTTGTACCAGTGGACGTGATAGAAGGCCCCGTTCACCTGCTTGTCATCCTTCTTAGCCGTACCCATCCCGGTCTTGCCGAGATTGATACTGAATCCCCCGAGGTTCACCATGCAGCCAGGTGAACGGCTGACATCCGTCATGGCCATCGGCTCCCAGTAGCCAATCGCCAGACCGATACGAACAAATATCGGGGGCGGTGCGGGACAGTACTGAACCGGACTGGCCGGATTCACGGTATCCGGGCCACCACCGGCCGCGACCGACACACTCCCGATGGACATCGGAAAAATGCATTGCCAGCAGACATCGGTGATCGGGTTTACAAAACGGCCCTCGCAGGAGGGGTCCGCAGCCGCACTGAGGCTGTATCCCCACATCATCAGGGCACTCAGAAACAGGGTCAGGGATTTCACTGAAACGTCCTTATTTAACAGGAAAGGTTTCGATATTCAGCCGCTCACCGGAGGGCGCCGGCGTAATACGCGCCGGTACACTGGTCAGGCCGAACCGTTTTGAAAGCACACCGTTCTGGTCAAAATAAATCCGGCTGTCCAGCGCGGCCGAGGTGTCAGGCACACTGCCCCGGACCAGGATAATCTTGCTCATCAGCGTTTCCGGCACCTGGCGTTTCATCCAGGCTATCTGGTCAGGATCGTCGCCGTTGATAAAGTACAGGGTCTGCATAAAGGGCACGGTTTTCAGGGGATTGATGAGCTCGCCCCGGTGAGCAAACACCCGCCCTTCGTTATCCTTCAGGTCTTCCGTCAGGCGAATGCTGGGATCAAACCAGCGTTGCGCATATTTCTCCGCTCTGTGCAGCCCCTCCACCGGGGCCGGGCGCAGGCTGTTCTCGATCACCCGCTGCTTAAACTCACCCATTGTCTTATCCCACTGGCCGGATTGTTGCAGTCCCTGCAGCCGCTGCGTGATAAGTTCCAGCATGTCCTGCTCACGGACGGGCCACAAATCCCCCCAGGTTCCGAGGTCGGCGGCCTGTGTCAGCGGCGAAAGCAGACAGCCGGCGAGCAGAAAAGCGCGTAGTGTTGTCATTCACGCTCCCCCTTCATCCGGCGGGCAATGTCGTGCTGAATGGTGCGGGTCACATCGGATGCGCCCTGAACCACTGCGGGCGAGACCAGAATGAGCACATGATGCTGCTGCTGGTAATCCGCCAGACTCTGCTCCAGCGCGCTGTTAAACCTTTCCGACAACGCTTTCGACTGCGCCTCTGACAGCTGTTTCTGACTGACACTGTCCATAAAACTGTCGAGCGTTTTCTTCATATCAAAGGCCACCACCCGCGGTGCGGTGTACTCCAGTACCACCCGCGAGAGAAAGACGTTGGTCGCCAGGACGAAGACAACAAGCGCGACGATGGCCAGCCTCCGTCGATACAGCCGGGGCGTCGTTTTCTGCTGTTCTGCGTGGTTTTCCATCAGACTGCACTCCTTACGCCATCGTGTGCGATGCGGGCTTCCAGCTCAGCCATTTCCGCCGGGAAGTTACGACAGGCCAGCTCATACACCGCGTCATGAATATCGACACCCTCCTTCCGCCGCGCCTGGATAAATTCAAAGTCCGCGCCTTTGGAGGAATACATGGCCCGGCTGAGCGGGTCGACGAACAGACGATGCCAGGAGCAGTTCGCTTCTACCTGCAGCATGAAAGAACTGAACCACTGCTCTTTTGCAGAGCCGAAACTGTTAATCATGTCCTGCTCCATCTTTGAGAACTGATCCGGATACAGCTGGTTATATTTGGCGAACTCTTTGGCTGACTGTTTGAGGATCGACTTGTACGAGGAGTTACCCCAGGCCGCCCGGGCTGCGGTGGATGCGGTGGGGGAATCGAAGTCGACAATATTCTGGGTGATGGTGATGTAGGCACCGGTATGCCGGCGCGCGGTCCGGTACCCTTTCTCAATAAACTGCCCCACTTTTTCGTTTTTGAAATCGAGCAGTTTCCAGCCTTCGTCAATGACGTTGAGCTTTTTCAGGCTCCTGGGGGACTGGTACATCCGGTTCTCGATATAGATAATCAGCGAGAACATGACGGCAATCAGCAGAGACGGGCGCGATTCAAGTCCCCCCAGTTCCAGTACCACCATCCGGGCATCATCACGCAGGGTGGGTTTGTCCGAGTTAAAGTACTCCCCGTAAATCCCGTTCACCGTGTACTGATCGAGGAGAATAATCATCTCGTCCAGGCGGCTGCGGATGGTCGGAGAGTCAGCATATTCCTCACTGTCTTTGGCGCTCTGCAGGAACGCCACCACATCATCGATGCGGGCATGCGTCCCTTTGCTCAGCCAGGCCGCCTGCACGGCCTGCAACAGCAGGCCTTCGTGGACCTCATCCAGGTTACCGTTCGGACTGGCCATCACAGACATCTGATCACGAATACGTTCCGCGGAGAGGTCAAAGTGGGCATCATCGAGAATATTGGCGAACGGGTTAAACTTCAGCGAGTCACCATCGAGGTAGACCCCGCCCATGTTTTCGCACAACGACTTATAGCCATCGCCCATATCAAACACCCAGGCAAAACCGCCGGAGTCCAGCACGCTGCGGATCAGCGGCTGTATCAGCCCCGTTTTACCTGCCCCGGAGGTGCCGCATACCGCCATGTTGAAGTTGGTGTTATCCATACCCTCATAAAAAAGGTCGATATACGCCAGCTGGTTGCGGTAGGTCGGCGCCAGCAGACCGGCCGGGGCCAGCGGGCTGTCTGCCACCACGGGCAGAAGATTGGCGACCTGGAACGTTTCGGCCCGTTTGACCACCCCGGCCGCCTGCAGCTCTTTGAACAGTCCTTCACCGGATTTGAAGGGCAACATGGCCAGAAAGTTGCGCAGGTGATGGTAGCGGGCAGGGATCAGCTGGAAACCGCCTTTACGAAAACTGTTCAGCACCTGCTGTTCGGTGGTGAGTGAGGCTTCAACATTGTCCGGGGTATAGGTGGTGATGTTGAAAAAATACGACACAAGGCTGGTCTGGTTGGTCGCCAGACGCTGGCGGATATCACCCCATTCTTTGACTTCTTTCTCCACTGACGGGAAGTATTTGGCGTAAGAGGTTTTGCTTTTCTTCTCCAGGTCCATGAACTTCAGGTTGGCTTCATTCTGGGTCTTCACCTGGTCTTCCACCATCAGTGTCAGTGTGATCACAAACGGACAGGAGATGGAGAGCTCAGGGCTCAGTAAATTGGCGTAGTTATCCGCACTGGTCCAGAGGAAGGCAATTTCCGGGTCACGTTCAAGGTGATAGCTGGTCACCCTGGTGACTGTCTCTTTCCCGTTGTGACCAAGACGACCGATCTTCAGGTGCCCGGCCGTGACCTTCATGTCAAAACTGTCTTCCACACACTGATAGTTGAGGTCCTGATACGGGTCCAGTTTATAGGGTTTGTGATACATCTCGCCCGGATCAGGATTAATGACCTCACGCATCAGTTCGACCAGCGCGGCACCGTCCATAACACGCGTGGGAATATAGGCGCCACCCAGTGAGGCGCGGATAATTTTGACCTGGTTCTCAAGCTCGACTATCTGTGCTTTGCTTTTCTTTTTTCTCGGGATACAGCAGGAAATAAAGACCCGGTAGTTCCGCAGGGTCAGGGGTAAATCCATGCTTTCCGGCAAAGGAAAGCGGGTTTCTGCCGCGCGGAGATAATAGGCACGGGTAATCGCGTTGAACTTCTCCGCCTGCTTACCGCTCCAGCTAAATTCACGGAGCCCGAACTCAATGTCGTTCCCGACGAGCTTACTGGACACCAGATTAATAGTGAACGGCACGCCACGAGGGATTTTTGTCCGCAACAAATGCTCCAGTGTGCCGACGATATCTTTGTTTGCACCCGGCAGGGGCCGGGCTTCCAGCATAAAGCCGATCGTTTTCGTGTTAATAAAAAGCCCGGTTTCAGAATCATAATCCTGATAGGGTAAAATCCGGCTGAACTGGGGGAAATTCATGCTGCCCAGCGTGTCATTCGCTTTCGCAGATTCGTCAGGCAACTGTAGTGCCGACACAAGCGAATTCACGGCCTGAGCGACGGTATCCATCAGGTTATTACGCATGTGAGCATTCCTTAATGAGCGTTTAAATAATAAAAAAAGAGATGAAGCAGCAAACAACAGGCATGTCAGACGCTGTATTTTTTATGGGATAACTAAGCATATCTAAAAGTGAGTACAGGGATGAACACTAACATCATCATCGAGGTGCCCAGTTGCCAGATAAAAATAACATCCGACAACAGTGCCCCCTGCCATAAACAGATAAGAAGCGAGATAATTAATGCAGCAACATGAAAAAGAATAACAGCCAAAAAGAGCACCCCTGAAAGCTCACCGTCACTGACATCAACTCTTAAACAGGCAATATAAAACACCAGTAAGCTGCAGATAATAAACACACCATCACGGCGTATACTCTGAATAAAATCAGGTGTGCACTCTCCAGCCAGTCCGTTGTAAGTCAATCTGACACCCAGATAGATGAGCCAGTACAACGCAGGGATAAGCAGAAAGCCATATTTTTTAATCAAAGTCATAATTAAAAAACCTCATTAATAATTATTATGCTAACCGGGTAAATTCATTTATGGCCAGCCCTATGCAATTGCCACTGACGGATATACTCACTCATCATCGGAACGGGTTTTACTTAATACCTGAAGTTGCTTACTCCTCTCGTTACACTCTGAGGAAATTTTATTCGCTGAGCGAAGGGTTAACGGCTCCGGATTATTAAGAAGCACCTTCCGAAAAGCCTCTCCCGCACAGGGTATTTCTTGAGAAATTTTCAGCAACTGTTGTTCAGTCGCCATTTTGTTATCTCTGTAATTCGTGTAAACAGGATAAAACAGGAATCCTGCAAAAATGATTGCTGCAGACAAATTAAGAGCATGTTTAAACCAGCTCGCCTCATCTGATTTCATTTGTTTTTAGCCTTATACAATTGCCACTCAGAGATATAACGATAATATTTTTCGGAAGGTACATTGATGATAACCCCGGCGCAATCTAATTTATTCACAGGCTCTGAAAAGGCGCTATCCCGAATGTTGACTTCCATCAGCTTGCATTCTGTGTGCCAGTGTTTACCTGCTTCCAGGTCATCCATTGATACCGTCATAATCAGGATGGGGAGTATCCCAGCCAGTCCCACCACGGCGGCCAGTGAGCTCCAGATAAAGGTGTTTCCAGCATTTAAACGGCTTTGATACTTCTGTGGGATTGCACACATTGATGCTGCCAGGATGCCCCCCATAATAAAGAGCACCAGAAATATTCCCGCTATCCACCCCAGATTTATACCATAGTAAAATGCGTTCATTTCAAGTTTCTCCTAGTATCGTTCGGTGGTTCACTGGCTTTGATTTCAATATTTTCATCTTTATGATGTTCAGCACCACGTCCTCAACGTTCCTCTTTGTACCAGAGCCTGACACAAATGAATAACCCCTCTCTCTGTATCGTTTCAATCGACATTATTGAAACCGCATTGTTTTCAATCCATTCATTCATATCAACAGTCGCTTGCTTTTCATCCTGAGAGATAAAAAATGTACCCTCTTTAACACCAGGAAAGTCTTTAAAGTTAATCATCCTGCATCATCCCTGATTTTTAGATTTGTTATACGCGGATACTGCCTGATCGTATTTGTCCGTCACCACATTCACAACAACACCTGAACAATCCAGACGATTAATGTTACTGGTAAACATTCCTGTGGGGATATCAACCTCTTTCAGGGAACACGCAGTGGTCCAGTACTTCCCGTCTTTAATTAAATCGTCATTGCCGGGTCGGGTTAATTTTAAAATTAACACAGGGATCGCCACTACGACCAACAACACACATAAAGAAAGCAGAGCCTTATCATTGTCCATAATCTCTCCTGCTATAAAACACGCTACCGCCCATCCCTTTCAACGCACAGGGCACTCGTTTTAATTCCGGTATTCATTGCGTCTTCACAGCGCCTTTTACGGCGCTGTTGATTAGTTAATGCGGGGCTGCCCCCATGCCGATGGTGTGACAACAAATAAAACCGTCGCCGGCTGGTGATAAACATCATCGGTGTCGATATAGGGCGCCACCCACAATGACGTTATCTGTTCCCCCTTTCTCAGGGGGCGCGGATATTGACCGGGTACCGTCGGCGGTGAAGTCAGGGTTGATACCGTTACCGGACGCACTGACGGCATAACCGTATTCACGGTATAAACCGGTCTGGCTGCCGCAGCGGTATTATTCAGCAAACCGGAATTGCTTTTATTTACCGGCGCAACCGATGTGGTTTTTGTCTGCACAAACCCGGGTTGTGGCGGCAACGGATATGATCCCGGCGACGTCGTTCTGAAATTGCCGTCAGCCAGTCGTGGCAACCCGGCCGCAGCCGGCTTTGCCGAAGCACTTTCCTCTTTTGCTTTCGCCTTTTCATTTGCCTGCTCCATCGTCATACAGGTATCCGATGTCGTGGCATTACATTCGAATTCCGTCTCTGTGCCCGCGCACCCGGTTAAAAGCAAAGCGCTGCCCAGAGGAATTAACAGTATTAATTCCTTCATATATTCACCTGTCGTCTGTTTATCTATTAAAAATGAATTTCCAGTTACTGTTCCTGAATACCGCTTCAGCAACTTTCTCCATCGCGTCATATGTCTGTTTCAGTTGCCTGAAATCAGTCTGAGAAACGGCTATAACGGTTTGACCGGTTTCGTCCGGGACTGGGTTATTTATCTTCATCTTTATTTCCCTCACCGAATTGTGCCCTGAATCGGGTGTTTTCCCTTATAGCACGGGCGAATTTGTACCTTTCATCCGGACTCATCGCGTCATATACCCGTTTAAGCTGGCTGACGTCTGACTTAGCGAAAATTGTTTTATCCGGAACCTGTGATGCAGTCCTGTATCCATATCTGACGGCCCGGGGAGTACTCCCGATAACTATCGAGCCCCCCGTAAACACCATCGCCATCAGCAGCCAGAGACAGAGAATATTTTTCCTGTAACCCTGGTCGATATGTGCTGCATACCCTGCAGCATCCGTACTGACAGTCGTGCAGTCTTCCTGTAAATCCGGCGGCAGTAGCGGCTTCACCGCATCACCATTGAGTGCTTCACGCGAAGCTGGCCCCGTGCAGTCGTGAATGACATATCCTTCGCGTTGCACCGATTCAATGGTCTTCACCAGCATCTGTCCGGGCGTGTTATGCCCTGCCCAGAACACAACGACAACCAGCAACATCATCATGCCGAGCGGATACACCACCGCATACTGAACCAGCCAGTGAGTCCAGCGCAGCGTTGACAGCACTAGAGTGATGAGAGACTTAACCATTGTTTTCTCCCTGAGATGCAGCCCCTGGCGAGAACTCGCGCGGGTCAAGCTTGCCCAGTTTCTTCAGCATCTCATCGGTATTAAAACCATTGAGGTTCCCGCCGGATTGCTGTGACCTGCTCCCGGATTGTTCAGGTTGTGCCTGGTTCTGCGCCTGCTGTTGCCCGTTCTTTTCCGCTTCCAGCTCTTCAATGGTTTTCAGCTGGAAACCATCCTGGAACACCACCGTGACTTCGTTACCGGCGCCAATCGGGATGACCGGGTGATACTGTTCAGCGCGTTTGATGTAATACTCACTCAGGGTCTGTGCGGCTTTGGATGCCCCGCCGCCAATCCCCATCTTAAGCACATCCCCGGCGCCAACGGATGCCGTTGCACCCAGGCCAACAGCAGGTTGCGAAGCCCGCTCCATGCCCTGACCAATCCCGTCAACAAAGCCTGCGCCCCAGGCCCAGCCGAGGATTTTGCCGTTACGCATCACCACTTCGCCTTTCACACCGTTCTTGCCCATAAATGAGACGTGACCGTTAATCGGCTGGTCGATGGTTTTATCCCCTTTGATGCAGCTGATATTGCGGGTCCGGACAATGGCGCGCTCACTGGAGACATCCCCCCAGGCTTCCAGGCCGACAAAGCAGCCGGTCAGGTCATAGGTTTTACTGTTCGGCATTTCCACCCGACCGATGATGCGTAACTGCATCGGTACGGTTGATTCATTCCCGGTCACGGAAGCATTCGCATCAGCGCCTTCGATCAGACTGCTTTTCGCAAAACTGCCTGACGGGATATACGGCAGCTCCCTGCCCTTTTTCCCTTTGTTGTAGATGAACGTTTTACGGTTAATCTGGTTCGGTACCGGTACAGACTGATAACTGACCTGCGGGGGTTGCACAGCACCGTTACCCGGATAGAAAGCGGTCGGCGGTGGTACCGCACCACCAGGCTGTGGCGGATAATTTGCCGGTTGCGGTTCGCCTTCCGGCCCGGGTGCCGGCGAGGGAGGGGTCGGCGCCGGTTCTCCACCGGGAACGGATGGCCTGACGCCCAGCGTCCTCAGTTGCTCCTGCATCGCGGCATTCTCATTGCTGAGTTGCTCGATACGAACCTGATCGGCAGCACGGCCCTTACTCAGTATGTCCACTTCGCCCTGCAGCGCGCCAAAGCGCTTGTTCAGGTCCGCAGCAGTGGCCTGCATCTCCGTTGTCGCATGCTGCTCCACTTTGCTGTTGAAATTACTGTCAACCACACCGGTCATATCCGGAGCCGGCTCTCCCTGCACAGGGGCCTCTTCTTCCGAACTCAGGTTCAGGTCAGAAAGATACATTCCCCCCCCGATGGCGCCCGCGCCACCGACCAGAATGAGGCCCAGCCACAGGTACTGCTTACGTTTGATGATCGTATTGAAGTTGGCCATCAGCGACCCCCTTCAGAGGTGGTGATCCAGACCTGCATCCGGCCACCTCCGGTCAGCTGGCCAGCAGGGCTGCTGAGCATGATGGCGCGGGTGCCGGGTTGCCAGAAATCGCTTTCGCGGATCATCCGGGGCGAAAAACTGATATTTTCGAGGCTGTAACGCACCACTTTCAGGTGATGCCCGGTCCAGATTTTTTCTGCTGTCGCACGCAGACCAGCGGGCACCTGCAGTGATTCTGATGTGACAGGAACAGCCTGGTATTCATCAGGGATCTGACCCTGGCGAACAGCACGGTTCAGGGAAACCAGAATGCCTTCATACGGACCGGATTCTTCCCATGATTTAGCGGGACCCGGTGTCCCCACGAGCTCGGAGACCAGCTGGATAGTGCGCCCCACCCCGGCGCGTGGTACCGCCCGGATGGAAAAGTTCAGTCCGCGCTCGGTTTCCACAATGAAGGTGAACGGCTTTTTACTGACCGTGGCCAGAATGGCGCCACCGCTGTCGGTCTGCTCCTGGTTTGTCAGGCCACCGTCCAGACTGTTAATCGCAGTAATACGATCACCGGGAACGGTGAAGAGGTTGGGGTCCGTGTTACTCACGGCAATGTTTGCCTGCCCGCCGTTCGCCAGGGGAACAACGGTCGGCGCCAGCGTACCGCTGAGGGTGGCCGATATCGCAGGTAGCGAAAAGAACAGGCAACCGGAGAGAAATAACGGGTTAATTTTTTTCATTATTTATTTCTCCAAAACGCGCCAGCCAGCTGACACCATCCACACGATTAAACTGCAGGACGTAACTTTTAATTTCACTGTAGGGGGCAGAATCCCCTATCCACGTTTTCAGTTCTCCGCGGATATCCACCCGATTTTCAGCCGGGTATGCACGGACAGACGTCATATAAAAAGAGGCATTCACATTGTTGTCTTTTATCCGCTTCGCATCTTCTGCCAGCTGGATTTTGAGGCTGTTCTGCGCCCCGGGAAAAACATACCGGAGAAGCTGGGCATGCTGGGCGTCCACTGTTTCCGGCGTGACGTTAAGACGTAATGCAATAAAGCTCAGGCCCAGCTGCTCCAGATATGACGCGTCCGCCTGATTCTGTGATACCGCAAATGGCGCGCTGAACAACATTGGGGTGACTACTACTTTCTGTTCTGTCTGCAGGCGATAGTTATTAATGCCCTGTATGATATTTGTCGCAAGACTGAGGGTAAAAAGCGCCCCCAGACAGATAAACCCCACGGCGATAACACGCGTGGTACTTTGTCTGGCACCATGTTCCATATGTTATTTCCCCGTTGATTTATTTAATCCACTGCCGGAAACAGGAGTCCGGAACATCATGAAAGAAACCTTTAAGAAGGGAGGTGGGCAGATACCAGTAAATTAAATCGCGTAACCACGAACTGCCTCTTCCTTTTTTCAGTTTCTTGATACCCCAGAAAACCAGTGCCGCTGCAGCTATACCGAATAAGAACTTACTGGTCCAGAAACCCCAGCCGAGACAAATCACGGCCGGGATAAGTTCATCAAGATATAAGCCAAACCAGCGGCTCTGGTTAGTCAGTGTTTCCGGGAAACGGTATTGCTTTAATTCGTCTCCCGTCATCACGTATTTCCTGTCAGTAACCGGCGACCGACATACCGATGGTAATAAAGGTCGAAATGATGGCGAAGCCGAACAGGAACTTCACGTTTTTGGTCATCATATACATGATGCCGCCTGCTACGACTTCAGCCAGAACCACCCACTTGACGACGCTGGAAGACTTACCGAACGTGCCTTTAACGGTAGCATCCCCGGATTTCATCAGGTCGGTCGCCGTGGTGGTGGCCATCGCGGCGTCCGGGAAGAACGCCGCCAGGGCGGCTACCGGCAGCACAGCTTTAGTCATTTTCAGAGCGGACTTTTTGTTAAAAACACGGGACAGAACAGACGGCTTGTTTTTTTCAGAGACAGCAGTGCCCTGAACACTTAATACAGCATTCATATTTATTTCCTTTAAAGAGAATGTATACGTTAGTTGAAAATCACATCTGTATTTAGTTGATTAAATTACTATCTTTCTTCCTCCTCTCGTTGTTCAGAAAAGATATAGTTTGGAAAGCGCCTCAGATGATCTTTGAGACGCATCGCGACCTCGGTTGATTTAGTTCTGCCACTACGGTTCTTTGCGCTAACTAAAACTGCATGAGTGTCGTCATCAAGGTAAACGGAAACAATATTTTTATTTCCAGTGTTGGTATAACGCTTTGACACACAACTTCTCCGATTAGAGATCTCATAGTCAAATCATTGCATAGATTTGATTGGGGGGGAATACAGGAAATCCCCCTCACTTTTTTAACAAAGTTTTAACAAAAGATAATCGAGTGTTTGTTCAATAAAAAAGTATATTGCCTTGTTACGGAAACATTCATATTTAAACTGAATAAATGAGGGGTAATACTGCTTAATTAGTTTTTTTGATCTCTCGATTCTTGAATCAATGGTTTTTGTTTCAACGTTCATAGCAATTGATATTTCTGAAACATCAAACCCGGACATATAAAAGGAAAGTGTTATGAGGTTTTTATCAGTTAAACGGCTTATTAATTCATCAAATTTTTTACTGGAGTGTAGGTCCTGTTTAAAAACTCTAAATCCTGCAAGAGGCCTAACTATTAACAAATTAAGCATCCAAATCACGATAATCTCACCGTTTTCTGCCTGGCGGCATTCCATATAAACGTTAAAACCAGTTCCTTTATTAGAAAAGGACTTACTTAAAACACCACCATTCCCAAGTAAGCTACACTCAACCTCTAGCCTCAAGAGGAACACATCAACCTCTATTGGTACAACATTTTTGAAATTAGAGTTTTCTTTATTTAATAGATAAGCATACAACTGGTCAAATGAAGTGTTTTTATAGAGGAATTCTCTTTCAGAGTTTCTGACACACACAGAAACTGGTGAAGAATGATACAGTTCTTTTATGTGAAGAAGAACATCCTTTACTGATTGACTTACTCTGTCATCACCACTACGATCCATCGCACACATAGGTGCCTCCTTAGAAGGTTTCTATGGATAGTTGGTGTAGAGAGGGTTCGACTCTCTACACCAATGTTTCACAAATTTTAAACTACTTATAAATTATAAATCTAACTTTCTATAAATTCATCAAATCACACCAGATCTTTATACTGAAATAACCATCAATGAGAGAACAATAATTTTAAATAGCAAATTAACTTATTATCACATAACAAGATGCATTATACGAAGACTCTCGCTCTATTCCTCGACCTCGTTATCTTCATCAGGGAAAAACCGGAGCATAACCTCCTGAACATCTTCCTGGATATTCTGAACCATACCCTTCCATTGCCAACGGGGATCGTCTTTAACATGGGGACTCAGGCACTCAATACCCAGAACTTTATTTACTGAAAACTGAGTTTTAACAACGTACTCAAGCAATGCCTTATTGAACGCCATTTGATTAAAACCTGATTCTTTACGTTCCATCTGAGCTTCATAAACTCGCAAACCTAGCTCAAGCAACATTGTCGATATGCTGGAAAAACTGACATCCTTATCTTTAGCCCCCTCAACTCGCCTCTTCTCCACAATTGCGTTAATTTTTTCAGCCACTTCATCGCTGACATAAGCCTGAACTTTTGCCATGTCACACTCCTTATAAAAAACCAGATTTCATACCTTATAAATTTCTGCCATTTCCACATGAATCGTCCATGAATCGAATCGTGAATCGAATCTAGATTCATGACGCTTTTTTGCAATTCACCTGACGAATCACATCACGAATTGAATCGCGAGTCAATTCACCTTAAACTCCTAATTTTAATACAGTGAATCGTAAGCGATTCATTAGCGATTCGTTTATGAATCGTCAGTGAATTGCCAACGATTCGCTTTAACACATTAAAATAAAGTACCGCACATTATTTTTTTCATAACTCACTGTTTCCAAATACCAATCTGCAAAATTTTAATTTTGCGTGGGGTGTGGTGATTTTGTGGTGAGGAGTGCATATTTGTTGAGTCTGGTTCTGGTCTGGGTTAACGTATTTACAGGAATCGGCCCGGAGGGAGTCTTTTGAGAAAAAAACTGGCGTTTGCTGCCCTGTTATTAATATCCACGCCTGCATGGGCCACGGATTGTTTTGATATGGCGGGACGGGATTACCGGATTGATCCGGATCTGCTCCGGGCTATTTCGTGGCAGGAATCGAAGTGGGTGGTGAATGCCATCGGTAAAAATCCGGGAACAGGATACGGTGCCGGACTGATGCAGATCGATTCGCAGCACCATGCCCGGTTATCGGAGTTCGGTATTAAACCGGAACAACTTCTGACGGATGCCTGCCTGAATATTTATACCGGTGCGTATTATCTGGCGCTGGCGTTTAAGAAGTGGGGCGTCAGCTGGGAGGCGGTCGGTGCCTACAACGCCGGATTCCGCAGAACGGACAGGCAGGACATGCGACGACTGGCATATGCGAGAAAGATTGAGGCTGTCTACCGGGCCATCAAGGCAAATAAAAACACCGGACAATCCCGGGCTGTTAAAAACGAAAGACCTCATGAATGAGGTCTTTTTTTCAGGTGTATGATTAATCAATCGCCCGCCAGATTAAATGCTGTTCGGGATGATGAATAATGCTGATATAGTCTTTCAGAGCATCCTGACGGGAAACCAGATGTTTACAGACGCGGGCATATTCCGGCCCCATATCCGCCACCTGCCATGACAGCCAGTTCATTATCGTCAGCGTGGCAATAATCCCTGCTGCATCGGCGCTGACGTCACCGTCAAAATAATTGCCGGGGATGCGCATCCTGTAAGATCGTTTTCCTTCCGGTGCGATATACCCGGTCTGCGTGGTGATGAACTGAATGCGGCCCGGGGTAATATTCCCGCCGACACCCTGCGGAATAATCCAGTAAGACCAGAATCCGCCATTGTAATCCGAATGCTGGCGTAACCAGCTCGCCGCCATATTATCGGCTGACGGCGTAAAAAAGAGGGCCGGGATAAAATCCAGACGCTCATCGCCATCGGTGACGGCATAACGCAGATATCTGTCTGTTTTAAATTGTTCGTCTGATTCACGAGTGGCGGTGTTGACTTTGGTGTTGACGTTCATTGTGTGCATGCTGAATTTCTCCTTTGTGGTTTATTAAATCGTTCGACTTCATCACTGAGCGGCAAAGGGCAATTTGCAGCCGACGGGGAGAAAATAAAGGGGCGCGAAGCGTTTATACACCCCTTTATTTCCGCCACGGCGGATGCTAAAAGCCGCCCTCCGCGAAAAGATGATGTCGGGCGATATAGCGCGGGGCTGAGCATGTACACAACCCGGAACGTCAATTCGGTCTTTATCGAATTCACGTTCCGGTCATCTGAGTGGCGTGTATTTATCGCCACGGTGAAAGCGGCGCATCCTGATAAGGATGCAGCAAGCGCGATGTTGAATTTGCGTCAGGATGGAAGCCCGCTGCCCGGAGGTTTACCGTAGGGCCGGGCAGAGACAGCTTGCTGGCTCTGTTCACGACAGCCGTGTCCCTTCAGGGACGACGCCCGGACCAGTTTTTATTATTTTCAGTGCAAAGGATAAATACCAGAAGAGATAAACAGCAGGATGCCGGATGAAATATAACAGTGACAAATAAATATTAATGAAGAGAGAAACCCGCGACGGACTAATACGGGCGGCGCGTAGCGCAGCCGGTATTAGTCTGCACCGCAGGTGCGCGGCCTTTTTTCCGCAGTCGGGCAGGTTATCCCCTGCCCTTCCGGTTATTTACGCAGCCTCCTGTATCCCGCGCATAAAGTCCCGCATCGCCCTGAACCGGGTCAGGTCAGCCAGCCGTTTTTCAAAGTCATTGAGGTAGTACACGGGGGTGTATCTTACCCGCCGGAACTGCATTGTCAGGGTGTTACCCGTGACCACTTCGGCGGCAATCCCCAGCAGAGACAGCTGGATGAAAGCCATATCTGCCGCCACCGGATCGATATCGATGCAGCTGCCGAACATGTGCATGGAAGGATTGATATCTGCCTCAAGCAGGCACTCCGCATACGCAATCAGCATCCCGGCGGCACCACAGGCCGGGTCGCTGACTGTGGCTATCCCTTCCCGGCGGATAGTGTCCCTGACGCCCGGCATCAGCATCCGGGCCATCAGGCACTGGACCGAATAAGGGGTAAAGTACTGCCCGCGAAAGCTATCGCCCAGCTCAAGCTCCATGAAAATGGCGCCGAGGAAATCATGAAATTTCGCCTCCAGTGCGCATACCATCATGCAGAACATCTCCTGCATGTTCGCGATATCTGATGCCTCATAACGCGCACAAATTTTCCGGCAGTGCTCAATGCTTTCCGGTGCTCTTATCCGGGCCATATCCAGTTCACTGGCGGCCAGTGACAGAAAATCGCTGAACACCTCCCAGCGCCCCAGATGGCGGCCCGTGTCTTTAAACACGCGGATAAAGCGGCTCCGGCTGTGCTGCTCACTCATCATTCGCTGAACAGAAGGCACCACTTCCGCGACCTGCGCCCTGACCTGGATCACAGGGCTATTCTCAGCGGTTTCTCTGGCCATATTGAACACATCAGCAAAACTCAGCTGTGACATATAATTATCTCCGCTGTTGCCGCTCCCGAAGGAGCAGCTCACCTTATCAGTTACATGCGCGTTTAAGTTCAAGCGTGCGGAGTACCTGCCCGAAAGCGGTGTTGTTCATCGCCGGGATATGGACGCCGCGCCCCTTGCGAATGCTCCGGGCAATATGCCGTCCGAAGGCTTTGAGCGCCGGGTCAATCTCCCGCGCGGCGATGTCAGCCCGCAAAATGCGCTGGTGACGGCGGGGCTTTACAGCCTCAGTGGAAGGTGAAAGAATAGTTACGTTCATATGTACCTCGTAAGTTAATTTGAACAGCCGAAAAAATCGTTCCCGCGACTTTTACGGCGTGGATTAAGCAGGGTTTTCCCTGCTTTTTTCATTTCTGGAACAAGTTAAATCCCTCCTTAATGCGCGTTTTAATCTGCGTATGGCTCAGGTTGCACACATCCCGCAGCCGGAAATATCTGGCTCCGCAGCGGGCATAAATCTCTGTCACGTCACCGCAGACCATCTCCTGCAGCATGAACGTCTCCCAGACGCCGTTATCACTCGTTGACCAGTTGAGCGGGTACATCAGGCCCAGCGCGTCGTGGAAGGCGTGAACGTCGATTTCAGCGGGCGCTTTCACCGCCGCTTTCTGGCGACTCATCCAGTACTCGCGCTCGGCTTCGGCAGTGACCTGCATTCCCGGACGGGCTGAGGATTCAGTCAGGTGTAAGTGCATGGTTTTCTCCTTCGGGTTAAGGGATGGCAGCAACATGCCGCCACCCGTTTTTTTGTCTATTCGTTTTCCGCCAGTTCACTCATAAGCACATCGCGGGCTTCCTGCGCGTACCCTTCTTCAGCCAGCGTCAGGATGTAACCGCGTTTTGCCGCCGCGCCCATGAGCGCCGGGCGGTCTTTCAGCGGCAGCGCATCCAGATAATCCAGCGCATCGCCCAGCACGCGCGCCTGATACAGCTCGTAGTGCATCCCGCAGCAGCGCCCTGCTTCTTTCTCGATGCGCGCAAGCACCACATCGGCGCGGATAACATCGAACGGGTTAGCGGCGTGGATATTGCGCACAAAGCCATCAGTACGCAGAACGGACGATATGGAATGAACGATGCGGGTATTCATGAGTGTTTTCCTTTTTCTGACTTTGAGGTTTTAAAACCGTCACCCGTTGAGTTGCCGGGGCCGCGGTTTTGACGTTTTGCGGGGACCTGCTGCTCTGCTCCGCTGGTTGTTACCTTCACCCGTTTGAGAGCCGTTCGCCGCAAGGGCGTAAACGAGCACCGGCGATGGCAGATGTCCAGGGCGCGGTTTACCGCGTGTCATTTACCCTGGACGGCTGACAGCGACTGTGCTTGTCTCAGCCCCGGCGAATGGACTCAAAGGGGTGAAACGGCACCAGGTAAGGAAAGAGCAGGAACCCGCCGCAA